>ERZ827194.53-NODE-53-length-134978-cov-15.6613_pt1 | contig 134978 bp, 128 predicted proteins | sample MGYA00519777_ERZ827194 | MGnify/ENA primary metagenome ERZ827194 (study PRJEB31778, sample SAMEA3449277) | human gut metagenome | biome: human gut; feature: human-associated habitat; material: faeces | place: United Kingdom | collected 2010/2012 ...
GTGTTCTCACTTATACTCCGGCAACAACCAGTGTTGCCGATTACACCAGCAATCAGCATACAGCAATCTATCACAGAGCAGTTGAATAAAAAAATGCAATCAAAATGCAATTCTAAAAGGAAAGAGCCTCAAAACCCTTGAAAATAAAGGCTTTGAAGCTCTGCTCCAACTATTCAAACTCAATCGTCGCCGGCGGCTTCCCCGTACAGTCATACAGCACGCGATTCACGCCTTTGACCTCATTTACAATCCTGCTGGTGACCTTTGCCAGGACTTCCCAGGGGATCTGTGCGGACTCTGCAGTCATGAAATCGCTTGTGAGCACGGCACGGAGGGCGATAGCGTAGTCATAGGTTCTTTCATCTCCCATGCAGCCAACGGAGCGCATATTGGTAAGGGCGGCGAAGTACTGGCCCAGATTCTTGTCTGCTCCTGCCTTTGCAATCTCCTCACGGTAGATAGCGTCAGCGTCCTGTACGATCCGCACCTTGTCTGCCGTTACCTCTCCGATGATGCGCACGCCCAGACCGGGGCCGGGGAATGGCTGACGGAATACCAGATTTTCAGGAATGCCAAGCTCCAGTCCTGCCTTGCGTACCTCATCCTTAAAGAGCAGTCTTAAGGGCTCTACCAGCTCCTTGAAATCAACGTGCTCCGGAAGGCCGCCTACGTTATGATGGGATTTGATCACTGCGGACTTTCCAAGTCCGGACTCAATCACATCGGGGTAAATGGTTCCCTGAACCAGATAGTCCACTGCTCCGATCTTTTTGGCTTCTTCCTCAAATACGCGGATAAATTCCTCGCCAATGATCTTGCGCTTTGCCTCAGGCTCCTCCACGCCCTTTAATCTCTCGTAAAAACGCTCCTGTGCATTCACGCGGATGAAGTTTAAGTCATAAGGACCTTCGGGACCGAATACCGCTTCTACCTCGTCGCCTTCGTTTTTACGGAGCAGACCGTGGTCTACGAAAACACAGGTCAGCTGCTTTCCAATGGCCTTGGAAAGCATAACAGCCGCAACCGAGGAATCAACGCCGCCGGAAAGAGCGCAGAGTACCTTACCGGAACCGATTTTTTCCCGAAGAGCCTTGATTGTCGTATCTACGAAGGAATCCATTTTCCAGTCGCCGGAGCAGCCGCAGACATTATATACAAAGTTGGAAAGCATCTTTGTGCCTTCTTTCGTGTGAACGACCTCAGGATGGAACTGAACTGCATAGAAATTCTTCTCGGCACACTCCATACCTGCTACCGGACAGGACTCTGTATGAGCAGTGATGCGGAAACCGGCAGGAACCTCAGCAATATATACGCCGTGGCTCATCCAGCAGACGGTTTTGGGAGATACACCGTCAAAAAGCTGAGAGGCTGTATCCACGTCTACTTCTGTATGTCCATATTCGCTTACAACGGCTTTTTTAACAACGCCGTCCAACAGGTAGCTCATCAGCTGAGCGCCATAGCAGATTCCCAGAACCGGAATACCCAGTTCAAAAATCTCCTTAGAGCAGCGGGGTGCTCCATCCTCAAATACCACATCGGGACCGCCGGTAAAAATGATTCCCTTGGGATTCATCTCCCGGATCTGATCCAGACTCATGTTATAGGGATGTACCTCGCAGTAAACATTACATTCACGGACACGGCGGGCAATCAGCTGGTTATACTGGCCGCCAAAGTCTAAAACAATAATCATCTCTCTTGCCATGAGATTATCTCCTCTATCTGTTATTTCCTTATAAATCGAAAGAGATTGTACATTGAAAGTACAATCTCCTTTTATCTTTGGTACACACACATTATAAAGGATGGAGGATTAAATAGCAAGATATTTTCTCAAGTTTTTTCCTCTGATCTGGCAGTTTTTTCCCGACTGTGGTAAAATTTTCTTATAAAATATAAGGAGGGCTGTGCCTATGAAATGTAAAATATGCGGCAGTGAAAGCGGAAGCTATCCCTTATGCAGGACCTGCTATGCCAAACGGGAAGCTGGTGAGATCATAAAATGCGTCAAATGCGGAAGCTGGCACTATGCCGGTTCCCCCTGCCACTGTGAAGAAGGCTTCCAGGCATCCCGGACCTCCTCTGAAGCGGAGCTTCCATTTTTATATGAAGCAAAACCATCTCTTGTGACGAAAACTGAGACGGCATACTTAAACTGTATTAAATCCTTTCTTCCCGATACCTGCCTGATCCAGGCTCAGGCCAATCTGGCCTCATTTATCAGAAGAACGGATGGGGCCAAATATCAGAATGAGCTCTTTCGAAATGTAGATTTCATCATTACAGATCTGTCATACCGCCCTCTTCTTGTAATAGAGATCAATGACCAGACCCACCGGCTGCCTGAGCGGAGGGAACGGGACAAAAAGGTGGCCTGCATCTGTGAGGAAGCCGGAATCCCCTTGATCAACCTGTGGACCTCCTACGGCGTAAATGAAGAGTATATAAAAAAGAAAATCACACAAACCCTTGCTTCTCTTCCCGTTGAGCGTATCCACCACTTTGCCCCTGTACACGAAGAGACTGCACAGCCGGTTTTAGAATCGCCTCTGCCGGGAGCATCTGCTGCTTCATCCAGCCACGCTGCACCAAAGCAGCCTCAGACCTCCGCCAACAAACAGACGCAGCCCGCCTCCCAAAAGGAAGGCTGCTACATCGCAACCTGCGTCTATGGCTCCTATGACTGCCCTCAGGTCCGGCTCCTTCGCCGTTTCAGAGACGAACATATGAAGAAAACTCCTGCCGGACGTATCTTTATACGATTATACTATGCCGTCAGCCCAGTCCTGGTCCGCTGCTTTGGAAAAAATCCTGCCTTTCATGTCTTCTGGAGACACATTCTTGACTCCCTGATCCGCCGGCTGGAATCCGGCAGATAAAACCAAAACAAGACAATCCGGCCCCTATTTTCTCTCACGTTCCTCCTGCTCCGTCCAGATATTTCCGCCGCCTGTAAGAGCCCGTCTCTCCTTCCGGTTCTTCCCCGGCTCTTCCCGGACGCTCTTCATCCGGCGGAAATAGGAGCTCATTTCATCTGCCATTCCGGACAGGCGGTTTAACAGCGTGGAAAAATCCTTTAACATTTCATCATCTTTAAAATAGGGATATACGATATCGTGATCGATCTCACTCCACCCCTCTTCAAACAGGGTTCTTCCCTGGATCTCCACATAGTAGCCCCTGTATTTGATAATATAATGAAGCGACCGGTAAATTCCATCCGATTTAATGTCGATCAGCTCTTCATCGTAAATCCGGGTATCTCCGTTTCTCCGGTAAACCTTTGGCCGTTCGGCAATGTAAAAATGCTCCGGATCCTCGTCAAAATCCCGGATACGATCCTCTACATAGTTCTCAGGATCATTTTCAAACACCGTTGTAATATAATTATGAAAATAAATCCAGTCCTCCCGGTACAGAAAAAATACGCGGATTCCGATCAGATCGGTAATATACTTGTGATAATTAGTCCGGTCAATATGATCAAATCTCCCCGGGTGCTCGCTGCGCTTGCGGATAATCTTTTCCAGCAGATGGCCCGGGCTTTTCGTGCGGTAACGATAGGAATGGATTCCCGCCCGTTCGATATCATAGAGGTAATCATTTACAAACTCCTTTCCGATTCCCCTTAATTTCCCCTCAATGGACAAATAGTCATCATAAATAGCAGCCAGCTCCTCCCATGGGACATTGGCTGCCTTAAAATCCGCCTCATCAATATTATAAGCTCTTAAAAATGCGTTCCGTTCGAACACGTTTTCACTTCCTTCCAGGCTAAATCAAATTTACGTTTCATTTGAAATGCTCATGCTCTGTACTGCAAAATCCGTTTCTATGATACTGCAAACAAAGCGTATTTTGCAAGGAAAAAATTCACTTCTCTATTCATGCAGCTCCAGAGGAAGCCCATCTGGATCTGCAAAAAAAGTCATTTTCTTTCCTGTAAACGCATCCAGCCGGATCGGCTCCACGGAAATTCCCTTTTCCTTCAGCTCTTTCACATCTTTCTCTATATCCTCCGTATAAAAGGCCAGATGGCGCAGTCCGGCTGCCTCCGGTCTGGTCACTCGTTTGGGAGGATTTGATACTCCAAAAATTTCCAGTTCTGTAGTGTCATTGATCCGAAGATCCAGCTTCCAGTCTCCTCTGTCCGGCCGGTAATTCTCCCGTATCACGGAAAATCCCAGCTTATTTACATAAAAATCTCTTGATTTTTCATAATCGGAAACAATGATCGCAATGTGATGTATGGTTGAAAATTTCATATATCTCCTCTCTCCATATAACAAATTCCTATCCAATATTATCTACCATCAGCATATTCAGTTTCTGCCACTGCTGCAGTTCCCTTCTTGTGATCAAAAGGCGCTTTTTAAACTCCTCTGTGTGCTCCTGAGGATGCAGCGTCACCAGGCATTTAAACGCGCAGGGCATAAGATCTGCACTGGAAATCCCGCACAGAAGGCCGTCCGTTGAATCGCGCAGCTCTAAGGGGTTAAAAATATAAAGCAGATCCTCCTCCAGAGGATTATAGCGGTTTACAAACGAAAAACGGATCAGCATATCACTGTAGATCACCTTTCCGGTGTAATACAGCTTGCTGCTGCGCCCGGAGGGATTGACAGCACTCACCGACAGATCTGCCTCATAACTCCCCGCCTCTTTCGTTTCCCGGATATCGATGATCCCGTCCTTCAGCCGTTTATAACGGCCGTCATAAAAATAGAAATACAGCCGTCTCGCCTGAAAAAACGGGCTGATCCCGCTGTTTGCGGAAGGGAGCCTGGCCCCCTCCTCTTCCTGAACCGGAAGATCCACCAGCTGCCCCGGCTGTACCTCCAGAACTCTGGCAATCTCGGTCAGCGTGACAATATCCAGAGAAACCTCTCCCGTCTCATACTTGCTCACACTGGCCCGGCTCTTATGGATCCTGTCAGCCAGCTGCTGCAGCGTCATCTGTCTGTTTTTTCTGTATCTGCGGATCTGTGCTCCCACGTACAGATTCACCTGCTCCACCCTTTTTTCCTCCCCATCTGTATTTATCCTCCCTTCTCCCGGTAAATAGGGAAATGTTTCATATAAATATACATTTTACGTTTTATCCAACTATATTTCCGCTATTATACCTCTTTTTCCGGTATTTTTCCAGTTATATTCAATTTTTATATTATATTTTCTCATTTAATGAAACTTTTCGGCGGTTGCTTTTTCTCTGCAAACCGATATAATCATACTGTTTGGGTCAAAACAGATTTGGCCCCTTTTACACTCCAACAAGACAACGAGGTATTCAAAACATGGAAGCAAAGAAAAAAAGCAGCTTTACAGGCTCCTTAGGCTTTGTGCTGGCAGCAGCAGGAAGCGCAGTAGGAGTAGGAAATATCTGGCGGTTCCCCTATCTGGCCGCCAAGGACGGAGGCGGACTGTTCCTGATCATCTATCTGGCGCTGGTACTTACCTTCGGCTTTACCCTTCTTGTCACAGATGTGGCCATCGGACGGCGCACCAAGACAAACGCCCTTCACGCCTTTGGGAAAATGCAGAAAAAATGGAGCTTTTTAGGTTATCTTACCTTCTGCGTTCCGGCCATTATCATGACCTATTACTCCGTCATCGGCGGATGGATTTTAAAGTATCTGGCTGTCTATCTTACCGGAGCGGGAAAGGCAGCCGCCCAGGACGGATATTTTACAGACTTTATCACCTCACCCGTATCACCTGTGGTTTTCATGCTGATCTTTTTATGTTTTACCGCACTGGTCGTATACCGCGGGGTAGAAAAGGGCATTGAAAAATTTTCCCGGATCGTCATGCCGGGACTGCTCTTAATGATTATCGGGATCGGCCTTTTTTCCCTCACATTAAGCAGTACCGGAGCAGACGGAACAGAGCGGACCGGCCTTCAGGGACTGACAGTCTACATTATGCCGAATCTTGACGGAGTTACTCCTGCCAGATTTTTGGAAATCCTTCTGGATGCCATGAGCCAGCTGTTCTTTTCCTTAAGTGTTTCTATGGGAATCATGATCACCTACGGCTCCTATGTAAAAAAGGATGTAAACCTAAGCAAATCCTTAAGCCAGATTGAGATTTTCGATACAACGGTTGCATTTCTGGCCGGACTTATGATCATCCCTGCGGTCTATGTATTTTTCGGCACAGAAGGAATGGCCTCCGGTCCCAGCCTGATGTTCGTATCCCTTCCCAAGGTATTTGAAGCCATGGGACCCCTGGGCGGAGTCCTTGGAATGATATTTTTCCTTATGGTTGTGTTTGCGGCTCTTACCTCCTCTGTATCCATTCTGGAAACACTGGTTGCAAACTGTATGGAGATTTTCCACTCCACACGAAAAAAAACCAGCCTTGTGATCGCACTGCTCTCTGCGGCAGCCTCCGTGATCATCTGTATGGGCTATAACGTATTCTACTTTGAAATGAAGCTGCCAAACGGAGCATCCGCCCAGCTTCTGGATCTGATGGACTATATCAGCAACAGCTTTCTCATGCCATTCATTTCCCTCCTCACCTGCATCTTTGTAGGCTGGATCATCAGGCCGACGTGGATCTGCGAGGAAATGGAAGCCAGCGGACATACCTTTAAGCGCAAAAAAATGTATGCCTTTATGATCCGGTATGTGACTCCGATCATCATGGCTATGCTGTTTTTACAGTCTGCCGGGGTATTTGAAATAATAAAAAACATGTTTGGCTGATTCATGCCATCAGCAAAAAAGTCCCTTCCGCTCTGTCCTGTGACGAAAACCGGAAGGGACTTTTTTATTTTCTGTCAAATACGTTTTTATACCGTTCCACTGTAAATATTTTCCAGTTTCTCATCTGTAAGCTGTACATGGTAGAACAGATCAAAGAATTCCTTTACTTCTTCATCCACATTGTAATTCAGATACTCCGGATAGATGAGGCCGGACAGCCAGCGGATTCCCACAATACGGTTTGGCCCCATAGGACGGTCCATCCAGCTAAAGGGCGTATTTGGCGTACCGTATACCTGCTGATCCTGCACTGCCTTTAAAGATGCGTAATCCGGATTGGCCAGAATTGCCTCAGCAGCCGAAGCGCCGCTCGTATCCGCCTTTGGCTCTCCGTTTACCACAATTACATCCGGATCCCAGGCAAGAAGCTGCTCGGCAGAAATCTGCACTCTGGAGCCTTCTCCCATTTCCAGATCTGCCACATTGACTGCATTTACCATATCGATGATCTGTCCGTGAGCAGAGCCGGCCGGAGCGGTCTCCAGGGAATCCTCTCCGTTTCCATAATAAATACGTACCTTTTTGTCCTCAGGAACCTCCATTTTTTCAATATCTGCAAAGGTCTTTTCCGCATAGGAAGCGAGCTTTTCGGCCTGTTCCTCCTCCCCCAGCAGTTCTCCCATAAAGCGGTAAGCTTCTGCGGAAGCCGACAGATCTCCGTCCACAGCCACAACAGGAACTCCCAGACTCTTTGACAGCTTATCGCAGTCTGATATCATCTTATCATTGATGGTTCCCACATTGACTGCAATGGTGGGGTCTGCTGCAATAACCGCCTCATAATTGATGGAATCGCCCATTCCAAAATTAGGAAGATCGTGATATTCTTCCAAAATAATGCTCTTTTCCAGCTCATTCAGCTCATAATTCCAGCCAAGAAGCTTATCCGGAGCCAGCGTATACATAAAAATAGCCGTTACAGTACTGGAAGAGAATACCGTTTCAATTTCATCCGGCACCACAACCGTGCGGCCTGCCATATCCGTTATCTCCCGCTCTCCCGCCGCATCGGCTGCCTCAGATGTTTTCTCTGCCTGAGTGCTCTGTTCAGCTGTTTTCGTTTCAGCTTGGCTCTGCATGCTTTCTTTAGCCGTTTCTGTTTTTGCAGAAGAAGCAGAACATCCTGTAATGCTTCCTGCAGCCAGGGTAAGCGCCATCACTGCCGGTAAAATCTTTTTTCCTCGTCCCATTTTTCCTCTCCTCTTAATTGACATTCTGATCTTTATGCGTTATATTTTTAAATATCGTACTTTTTTATAAAATATAACGGTATTTTCATACTAGCACGGCAAAATTTTTTTGTCAAGCATCAGGAAAGGCGGAAACGTCCATGTTGAATCATCATTTCGAAGTAAAGCAGGAAGCGGCCCAGAGAAGGCGGTATGGCCTTCTTATCACCGGACTGCTTATCTTTCTATTTACCGCAGTCCTTTTATCCTTCTGGGTGGGCTACTATCCCCTGTCCCCCTCTCAGGTCGTAACGGCATTTTTATCCCGGTTCGGGTATGAGGGAGAAATCCTTCCCCAGGCCGTTACCATTTTCTGGAATATTCGTCTTCCCCGGATTCTGTCCGCAGTCTTTATCGGAGCCTCGCTGTCCACAGCGGGCGCAGCCTATCAGGGAATGTTCCGCAATCCTTTAGTCTCCCCCGACATCTTGGGAGTCTCCTCCGGAGCCAGTCTGGGAGCCGCTTTTGCAATCCTTTTCGGCGCCTCTAACTGGCTTATACAGCTTTCCGCCTTTGCAGGCGGCACCGCAGCGGTCGCTGCCTCTTATCTGATCAGCCGCAGATCCGTCCATTCCATAACCCTCAGCCTGGTTCTCACCGGCTCCATGATCATGGCGCTGTGCAATGCAGGTGTAACCATGATCAAATATGTGGCAGATCCCAATGATGTGCTTCAGCAGATCACATTCTGGCTCATGGGGAGCCTTACAAAAACCGATACCCGCTCCTTTTTATGGAGCCTGATCCCCATGTCTGCGGGACTGGTCATCATCTTTCTTCTGCGCTGGCGCATCAATCTCCTCACTCTGGATGAAGAGGAAGCCAAAAGCCTTGGGATCAATATCCGTCTTTACCGTCTGATCCTCATTGCTGCTTCTACGCTCCTCAGCGCTGCCTCCGTTTGTCTGGGCGGCCTCATCGGCTGGGTCGGACTGATGATCCCCCATATGGCACGGGCTTTGGTCGGAGCCGACTACGGCCGTCTGATTCCTGCCAGCGCCATGCTGGGAGCCACCTATCTGGTTCTCATGGATGATCTGGCCCGTTCCCTTCTTTCCATGGAACTGCCCCTGGGCGTTGTAACTTCTATTATGGGAGCGCCCTTTTTTGTATCTCTTATCATTCAGAAAAAGGAGTAAACGACCATGCTTTTACAACTGCAGAATGTTTCCGGCGGATATGGGAAAGGCGATATTGTAAAAAATGTAAGCTGCGAAGCAGACGAAGGAGACATTCTCTGTCTGGCTGGCCCCAATGGCTGCGGAAAAACCACTCTGTTCCGTCTGATAATGGGGTCGATCCCTCTTTCCGGAGGCCGTATCCTCATAGACGGACAGGATCATTTAAAGCTTTCCCCCAGAGAGCTTGCAAACCGTATCGCCTATATTCCACAGTACCATTCTCCCGTCTTTTCCTATACCGTGCTGGATGTGGTGCTCATGGGCCGTGCCTCCCATTTTTCTGCCTTTGACAGTCCTAAGGCTGTCGATCGTGATGCAGCCTTTGAGGCTCTTTATAAGGTCAATGCCCTGGAGCTTGCCAATAAAAAATACACCTCCCTCAGCGGAGGACAGCGCCAGCTGGCGCTGATCGCCCGCGCGATCTGCCAGTCTGCCAAAATCCTTGTGATGGACGAACCCTCTGCCAGCTTGGATTACGCCAACCAGCAGCTCCTTATGGATGTGATCAAAGATCTTGCTTCCAGGGGCTACTGTATCATTATGTCTACACACAGTCCCGAACATCCCGCCTCTGCCAGTACCAGGGTGCTTATGATGAAGCAAGGCTCTGTGGCCGCTTTCGGCTCTCCCGAAGAGGTAATTACTCCCGAAAATCTTCAGGCCGTTTATGGCATTGAAATGGATGTTGTAACTGTAAAAGACAGGTATGGACGTTCCCGAACCATCTGTATGCCCGTAAAAGCACCTGTCGGAAAGGAGCGGACTTCTCTTGAATGATCTGTCCTATTTTATCTCTTTAATGGAAAAGGAGACTGAGCCTTCTCCCAATATCTGGGACCGCCGAGCCCGTTCCTGGGCTCATGAGCGAAAAAACAATCGAAAAACGGATGAGCGTCTGGAAAAAGATTTCCTTTTTCTGGAGAACCATGGGCTTCTGAAAAAAGATTTCTCAGTGGCGGATATCGGCTGCGGACCGGGCCGCTTTGCAGCCGCCTTCGCTTCCAGAGTCCGCTTTGTCACAGCCTTGGACATTTCCGGTGAAATGATCGCTCAGGGAAAAGAATATGCCAAAAGCCTGGGACTTACCAATCTCCAGTTCCATCTTTGTGATTTTGATACTCTGGATTTGAAAAAAGAAGGCTTCAAACGGGCTTTCGATCTGGTATTCGTTTCCTTAACCCCCGCAGTCCGCAGCCACAGCCAGCTTTTAAAGGCCATGGAAATGAGCCGGGGCCGTTGCTGCTGCATTTCCCATCTGTACCGCAAAAACCGGCTCATGGAACAGATTATGAACGAAGTCTTTCCCGAAAAAGCCATGAGGCATGAAAATAGCGGCCGATGGTTTTATGCCGCTTTTAATATGCTGTTTCTTATGGGATACAAACCAGAAACCAGTTATGAACCAAGACACAGTGAAAAACAGATCGTTCCGGATGAGGAATATCTGGATTTCCTTATGGAAAAAATGTTTTTGCCTGACGATCGTACTGCTGCAAACAGAAACGCTGTCATGACCTGGCTAACCGATCATACTGAAACAGATGGCACCATAACGGAAATCACCGACTCCTGCTATGGACGTCTTCTCTGGGAGGTAACAAACCAATGACACACCATGTATTTTTAACCGGTGCAAAACAGGTGGGAAAATCCACCCTTTTAAAAAAAACACTGCGCTCGTTTGACGGACAGATCGGCGGCTTTTTTACTCTGCGTACCTGTGAATATTTAAAAACCGGCTTTTCTGTCCATCTTCTTCCCGCCGCTGTCCCTGCAGATCCGGATGAAACCAACCTTCTCTTTATCTGCGGCACGTCTTCGCCGCTTTCATCAAATGAAACGCCCAGACGGTTTGACCGCCTGGGCTGTAATGCGCTGTCTGATTTTCTTCAAAAGGATCTGATCCTCATGGATGAACTGGGCCCCCATGAAGCAGAAGCAGTCCGGTTTCGTCAGATGATTCTTAAAGTCCTGGACGGTCCTGTTCCCGTTCTTGGTGTTCTTCAGGAGGCCCCCTCTCCCTTTTTGCAGGAAATTGCCCAAAGGCCTGATGTGACCGTCCTGCGGATCACCGAAGAAAACCGGAATGAACCGGAACTTTTAAAACAGCTCGCTTCCCTTCTGCCTACCCTATCCTGTCAGTCATCTGTTTTACCGGCTCGCTTACAATAACTCCCAATATGGTGATCACAATATCCTTTGGCACAAAAGCCACCATAGAATAGGCAAATACAGCGCCTGCGGTCATGTCTCCTGAAAGGGCTGCCCATTGGAGGCCGCCGATCAGTTCCACTGCTGCCAGACCGATAAGAGAGAGCAAAATCCTCACCGCCAGATCCGAAATCCGGTTTTTGAGTCCCGGACGGATCCCGCAAAGCACCGCCATCACCGGCCAGGCCCAGATATAACCTCCCGTAAGCCCTATAAGCGACCGGATGCCGCCGCCAAAATTAGCAAACACCGGAAGCCCCGCTGCCCCGATCAGGATATAAACCAGTACCGAACAAAGTCCCAGCTTCCATCCCAGAACCGCCCCTACAAGAGCCACTCCAAATACCTGGATCGTCACCGGAACACCTGCGGGCGTAGGGATTGACAGCTGGGAGATGACTGCCAGAACAGCTGCAAACATTCCCGCCAATACCATTTCTCTTGTCGTAAAAGCAGTGTTATGTCTTATTTTTTTCGATTTTTTTGCAGAAACTGAATCCATTTCCATCCACTCCTTTTTCCGGTTCCGTTTTAGATATTTCATCTGCTTGAAACGGAACCTGTTTTATCTTACAGGAATGGTATATCACAGGATGTCCCAATTGTCAACCAATTGTATTTTATGGTTGACATTCTTTTTAATCATTGCATGGCAGGCCGCTGTGGTAGGAATAATTTCCAAGTTCTGTCAAAAGCCGTTCAAATGCCACCGGACGAAGAACCTTTGACCCCTCTATGATCTCATTGATCATATAGAAGATCGTACTCAGTTTCCCAAGACACCGTCGCAGCAGATCCGGCACAGACGCTCTGGAGGCAATGCTCCTGTCCCAGGGATTGCACCAGATTTCATGACGCAGATTTAAACTCCAAACCGGATCCTCTACCACGTCTGTAACCATTTTGCTGGAAGCAATGGGATTTTTAAGGAACAGCGACTCAAAAAACTCAATCCGGTCCTTTTTCCGGCTGTTGGGATCGGCCAGCGTGCGGCAGCCAAAGCGCATGGCCAGAATCGACCGGTGGATCATTCCTGCTGTTACCTGATAATGATTTTTGCTGCTCAGACGGTAAAACGCATCATTGATACAATCGGAAAGGAATACGGAAATAAACTGTGTTTCCATCCCATTGAGACAGATCGTGGCTGCCTGATTAAACTGGGAGGGCTTTTTCTTTTTATATTTTTTCAGAAGAAGGGCGTCAATATCATTTTCCAGCTTGGCATGAAGGCCATGGTAGTATCCCCCCGGATTCTGTACATCATAGCCGATCCGTCCATAGACATAAGGATGGCAGATGGAATCTCCAATATAATGACAGATAAAACCGCACAGAAAAGCCATTCCCTCTTCCTTCTGCTGCTTGGATTCAATCCTGGAAAGGCGGTCAAAGGCGCAGCGGAAAAAATCATTTACACGATGCTCGTGCATATAGGAGCCTACATTTCTGTGGTCTCTGTGGCGCAGGATAGGGAGATTGTAAAAAAACATATCCGGCCCCTGAAGTCCCAGCTGATACAGCCAGCGGTACTTTGTAATGACAAACTTAAGATAGTTGGCAGGAAGGTCATTATATGCCTTCATTCCTAATATATAATGGGTTGTAAATCCCGGCATGAGACACCTCTTTTCTGCCTGTGGGGCAGTAGTTTTTGCTGTTACTCTTATTCTATCACACTCTATTTGGAAATGCGAGGCGGAAATCTGCTCCATTTTCTTCCTGTCATACTTTTCCCCCGCTCTGAATACACAGTATAAAGCCTGTTTAAAACACCCGGAGCCTGTCTTTGGGTATATCTCTTGGAGGTTTTGTTATGAAGTGGCTCAAGCTACTGCACGGGATGGTCTGGGGACCATGGACTCTTCTTATCTTTCTGGGAACAGGATTATTTCTCACGGTAAAATGCCGTTTTTTTCAGTTCCGAGGATTTTCCTTCTGGTGGGATGCCACCGCCGGAAGCATCATCCGGGGTAAAAAAAACAACGCGACAAACGAAAGGACGCCAGATGAAGGTTCCCCGGAAACCATCAGCCAGTTCCAGTCTGTATGCACGGCCCTGGCTGCTACCGTTGGAACAGGAAATATTGCCGGTGTTGCTACTGCACTTACTGCCGGAGGCCCCGGCGCCCTGTTCTGGATGTGGGTTTCTGCTTTTATCGGTATGATCACGGCCTATGGGGAAACCTGTCTGGGGATCCGCTTCCGGCTCCGCGAACCGGACGGCCGCTTCCTGTGCGGCCCCTTTCTCTATATGGAGCACGGGCTTAATGTCCCTTTTATGGCTGTTCTCTACAGCATACTCTGCATCATGTGCGCCCTTGGCATGGGGAGCATGGTCCAGGCGAACTCTGCTGTTACTGCCCTGTCCTTTACCTTTAACCTTCCTCTCTGGCTCCCGGCTGTGTGCTTCACGCTCCTTACAGGAGCCGTCATCCGGGGAGGGATACAGAGCATCGGAAGGACAGCAGAGCGTCTCGTCCCGGCAGCCGCTGCGATCTATGTCCTCTTTTCCCTCACCGTGATCCTTTCCTCTCTTCCTGTCCTTCCCGGCGTATTAAAGGATATTTTCGACTCTGCTTTTCATATACGGGCTGCCGCAGGAGGAGCAGGAGGCTTTCTCATCAGCCGCAGCGTGCGGTACGGTATTGCCAGAGGGGTATTTTCCAACGAGGCCGGTCTTGGAACCCTGGCCGTGCTCCACGGCCCCGCCGAACACACAACGCCTGAAAAACAGGGGATGTGGGCCATGTTTGAGGTGTTTTTCGACACCGTGATCCTCTGCACGCTCACTGCCCTTGTCATCCTCTGTATGGCAGAAGCTGCGTCACCGGGGCTGGCTTCTCTTCCCTATGAAGGCTCTGCCCTGGCCGCCTGGGCCTTTAAGTGCCGTCTGGGAAATCTGGGAGAAGCCTTTATCAGCGCTTCCATGGCAGTATTTGCCTTTGCTACTGTGATCGCATGGTTTTACCTTGGAAAGCAGGCGCTCACCTATCTTACGATCCGCTGCTCCCTTCCTGCCCTCTTTTCCCGTTTTCTCTATCCTATGTGCTTTTTATCTGCAATTTTAGCCGGAGGGATCATACAGTCTGGAGCAGTCTGGCTTTTTTCCGACCTCTGGAACGGCCTGATGGCCTTTCCCAATCTGACTGCCCTTCTGTTTTTATCCAGGGAAATCTCTCTCCCCAAAACCTGGAAAAAGACGCACTCAGGATCCAGGCTTCGGTATAACAGAAAAAGCGCATCACCGGATGATGATACGCTCTTTCTGGAAAAAAGTATTATTAAAAGGGAGGAGAGCTGATAATCACTTATCAGCTCGAGTATTATGAAAAAAATCTTGTAAGCATATTGGGGATAGATGAATGTTTCTCTCTCATCTATGATTAAAGTATACCCATGAAAGATGAAGAAAAAATGTTCATTGTGTAAAACCTTTTTGAATGAATTATGAACAGAATGTGAATATCCCTATTCGCCTACTCAATTACCTGATCTCCGTCCTTTGTACAGAAATAGGTCTTTACGCCCAAACGGACCATCCAGTTACGGGTTTCCTGGGTTTTCCACGGTCCGGTTCCTGTTCCGCCGCCGTTGTCATTATCCCAAAGCCACTGAGGTGTGGGCCACAGGCATACGGATGGACGGAGCGCCTTGTAAACTTCGTAATCAACCCCGTTCTGACCGTGGTGAGCCATCTGTACCATGGTACAGTTTAATGCCCCCAGATCTACATTGGCCATCAGGTTTTCACCGCCGGATCTGGCCATATCTCCTAAAAATACGACATTCGTACCATTTAAGGATACAAGGTAGGCCACGCTGCTGTTATTGACAAAGTCATTATTTGCCGCATATGCCTGGTTTAATACCTGGATTTTGGCAGGGCCTGCCTCGATCACCTGTCCGGCCACAATATTTCCGTGAAGAACAGAGGGATCTACCTTCTGAAAGGCTCCCTTTAAGTGGGATACCATGGCAGCCACCGCCGGCTCCTTCTCGGCATACCAGCTGTCCTCTAAAAAGGAATAATAAATGCCGTCAATGGTAATCTCACTGCTATGGTTATAAAGAATATCTGCCAGCGCTCCCACATGATCGGAATCCGGATGGGTAAGCAGCCATGCTGCTACATGACCGCCTCTCTGCTTGATCTGCTCCAGTACATAGGCGCTGTTTTCCTGCCATCCTCCGTCTACCACGATCAGTCCGCCGGCTCCATTTTCGATAATTACGGCCAGCTGCTGGGCTCTTGTGTCATGGTTTGCCAGCATGGTCATGCGTCCGGCTCCAAAATAGGAGGATGCGTCTGTCACCGGCGTATTTACCGTTCCAAAAGCTGCCGTAGTTACCGGGGCGCTCTGTAATGCAGAAGCGTTTCCTTCCTGGGTCTGTGTATTGCTGATCACAATCTTGGAAGGGGAATTGAGGCTCTGGGCCGCAAAGCTGGTAAAACCTCCCTCTCCCGCCGTCATAAGCATAAGAGCAGCCATCATGCCGGCCGCGCAGCGTTTCCAATATCGGTCGATCCTTCTCATGGCGTCTGCCTCCTTATTTCTTCACAGGCTCAAGAGCTCTTACATCTCCCGCCTTTAGGGTGTCATTGATAATATACTCGGATACCTCTCCCTCTTTATCATAAGGGAATACCTGAACCAGCACATCATGCTCATCAAAAAAGCTGCCGTAGTCGGTGGTGTAGCCTTCTTCGTTTGTCTCAGGCTCCGTGTAATAGAAATTCTGGGTATGTACACAAGTGCCGATGGTAGCCAGGACATCCTGCGCATAAGCGACTGCGGCCTCCGGCGTTGTCCGGTGCGTTACAGGCAGCAGTACCGTCAGAACGCCTGTTTCTTCATTATAGCGTGCATCCAGATCCATCACATAATCAGCAAACGCACCATATGGCTCCAGATACTGGTCCTGCAGCTCCTCCCGCACTTCCAGCCAGTCGATTTTAATATTTTTATCGATCTCTGTATCAGGCTGTCCGTCATCGGCTCTTGTACCTCCCTCAGGAGACACGATATTACTCTTGGTACATCCGCTTAAAAGTGAAACAGCCGCTAAAAGGACCAGAGACATTTTCTTCCAGTTAAACATTTCAAAAACCTCCTTTGTTCATAGCGTTACTATTATAACGGACAAACTGAAAATTTAACAGACCTTTTTTCTTACAAAATTGTTACACATTCGAAAAAGGATTCTGTATACACATACAGTTTTTTTGAAAAACTTCTTGATTTTTCCAAAATGCGGTGGTATTATGTTCAATATGTTTTATATTACTTAATTTTTGAACAAAAAACGATACAAGCCTGTATCATCAAAGGAGGTTATCATTTTGAAGCACCTTACAAAAAGGCTGGACTGGCTTACCACCCTTGTTCCTTTTCTGTGCATCCTTTTTTTGTGTATCCTTTTTATTGCCTTTCCTGAAGACTCCTCTTCTGTGCTGGGATCCATCCGCTTCTTTCTCGGAGACCAGTTTGGAAGCTTTTATCTTTTAATGGGGCTGGGAGCGCTTTTCTGTTCTCTCTATGCTGCATTTTCCCGTTTTGGCTCCATCCGCCTAGGCGGCAAATCCCCCCGGTATTCCAATCTCCAGTGGGGCTCCATGATGTTTACTGCCGGCCTGGCAGCCGATATCCTGTTTTATTCCCTCTGCGAGTGGATGCTCTATGCGGGAGAACCTCATATCTCCGATATGGGTTCTGTGCAGGACTGGGCCTCTGTTTACCCGCTGTTTCACTGGGGACCGATCCCGTGGAGTTTTTATATCATTTTAGCTGTTGCCTTTGGCTTTATGCTCCATGTCCGGAAACGGAACCGTCAGAAATACTCCGAAGCCTGCCGTCCTGTTTTGGGAAAGCGAGTAGATGGAGCTTTGGGACGCATCATTGACCTCACTGCCGTATTTGCCCTGTTAGCCGGAACAGCTACCACTTTTTCTCTGGCAACGCCCCTTTTATCCATGGCTTTAAGCCGTGTAACGGGGATTCCGGAAACGCCGGCCTTTACGATTGCGATCCTGATCGCCATCTGCATTGTATATACAATGGCCGTGTACTTTGGCATGAAAGGGGTGGCCCGCCTGGCTTCTTCCTGTGTGGGACTTTTTTTCGTCCTCTTAGCCTATTTTTTCTTTGGCGGCGGGGAAATGCGCTATATCGTAGAAACAGGTCTTACCTCTTTGGGAAACCTGAGCCAGAATTTCATCCCTCTGGCAACCTGGACCGACGCTCTGCGCACCTCCTCCTTTCCACAGAACTGGACTATTTTTTACTGGGCCTACTGGATGGTGTGGTGCGTGGCGACTCCGTTTTTTATCGGCAGCATCAGCCAGGGACGCACCATACGGCAGACCGTTTTGGGTGGATATTTCTTCGGACTGTCCGGCACCTTTACTTCTTTTATCATTCTTGGAAATTACGGGCTGTCCCTTCAGATGCATGGAAGGCTGGATCTGATGGCAATTTATGTTCAATCCCAGAACCTCTATGAAGCAATTATGGCGGTTTTTGAAACCATGCCTTTCGCCAAAGCAGGCCTTCTTCTCCTGGCCCTTACCATGATCGCTTTTTACGCTACCAGCTTTGATGCCTTAACTATGGTCGCTTCCTCCTACTCCTACCATTCTCTGGATGAGAAACAGGAACCGGACCGCTTCATCAAGCTTTTCTGGGCTGTAACGCTGATGCTTCTTCCCATTGCTCTGATCTTTTCAGAAAACTCCATGAACAACCTGCAGACCGTATCCATCATTGCAGCCTTTCCCATCAGCTTTATCATTCTTCTTATTATATGGAGTTTCTTTAAAGATGCGGGATCCTATCTGAATGAAACAAAAAAATAAGCAACAAAAAAGAGCAGGAAAAACTGACATATCACCTGCTCTTTCTTTTATTTTATGTGCCGCTAGGCGCACCACCACACAAAAACAGGAGGCCTGGTCACACAGCCTCCTGTCATTCTGTCTTGTGCATGAAATGCTACACTTCCTTACTTATCCGTTAGTATTTTGCCATAAAATGGTATGTATTCTGTTTTCTGCCGCATTCTCGTCGCTTCCCTTAAAGCAGAATGTAAGAAAACCACACATATTTAATCTCTTCATTTCATCGTAATGTTTCATATTCGCTGTCGTACTTTCATTGGTTACAAAGATGTCGCAGTCAAACTGATTCGCTGTCTGAATCAGATAAGAAATCGGAATCGGATTAAATCCTCCTTTCCTTATGTCCATACGCCGTGTTACCATAGACTCACCTCAATTCACAAGAAACAAAACGTGCAGGTTACCTTCCTCCTTTAACTTAAAATATATTCCCCTTATAAAACATAAGGGCATCTTTTCACAACAAAATCAATGACGTCATTTATATTTTTATGCAGTCTTAATAACTTTCATTCTTTTTTCTCTGTTTACACAAAAGAATCCCACAAGCGGGATTCTCCGCCTGCGGCGGGCCGCATCAGCGGCATAATCCCACTCCGCCGCAGTGCGGTCCCCGAAGGGATTTTTTAATTATTAACTGTATTTATGAAACACTCACAGCTGCGCCGGCTACAGCCCATCTGTAATTCTGGATTGCCTGCTGAAGTTCCAGACCTGCACAGTGGTATCCTGATTCTGTGGTCAGCCATGCAAGTTCCTGCTGAAGGTATTGGATCTGGCTTAAACTTCCGTTCTGCTTCTGGATCTGAGCCGCATCCCAGACCATTTTTCCGCTTTCATAAGCGGTTTTTGCAGCATCATAGGCAGCGCGTTTTTCCAGGATCTGATCGTACAGCGCCTGAATATCGGAACGGACTGTATTTTCTGAATATTCTACATTTCTTAAACGGTTTTCAGTCTGTGTAGTCGTCTTTGTAGTACGGGCCTGAAAATCGGTCATACCGCCTCCAGTAGAGCTTCTTAAGCTGATCAGGTTATAGTTGTTATTTACTGCCTTTTCCTTATCTGCATTTACGTCAATGGCGTCAATGGCCGCCAGATCTGCAGAGGGGATTGCTCCAAAGGTAACGCCGGAGGCAGGGTCATATCCTGTAAAGCTGCAGAGAAGCTTATAGATCTGCTCCATTCCCGCATCCAAACTGGCCAGCTGGGACTGCGCAGAGGAAAGAGAAGCCGCTGCGGATAAAACATCGCTGTCCACCGCCATCCCCTGAGACTGCATGGTATCCTGAAGCGCTCTGGCTGTCCGGGCCAGTTCCACTCCCTTTGCAGCCATGGCACGCTGGGAGACCAGCTGCTCATACTGATTCATCATGGACTGGACATTCATGATCAGGGAATTGGCCTGGCGGTCTACCTGACGTTCCGTAGATGAGGTCTTTTTTAAGGACTGACCCATCATGGATGCCGCATTTCTCATCTGTCTGGCAGACTGGCGCAGCGCCTTGGCAGTTGCCGCGGAAATCGCCTGATCCATCCCGGTCTGTTCCTCTGCCATATCCTCTGCCACATCCGCCTGGGACAGAAGGTCATTTGCCATAATACGTTCATTTACAGCAATATCAGCCTGATCCTCTACCATGCCCTTTGCCATATCATAGGCGCTTTTCATCGGTCCGTAATAATTTTTTACACGTCCCTCAATCTCACCGTAATCCAGATGTCCGTCTGAGAGAAGCTGCTGCTCCTGTTCATAGGCCACATTTGGATCTGTCTGATCTGCCAGCACAGTAAAGGGCACAGATGCTGCCAGAACCACGCTTAAGGACGCTGCTGCCGTTCGTTTTAAAAATGTGGTTTTCATTTCATCGTCTCCTTTTCATCCTGCTTAATTGGAGGTGGTAAGGCCCTTCACATTCCAGTCATAGCCTTCTAATGCCACTAACAGCTGAAGCTTTTTCGTATTTACATCGCTTTCCGCTGTCATTACAGCATTCAGCGTGGTCTGATACTCAAGATTTGTAATCTGTCCTGCTGCCAGACTGGCAGAAGCCTTGTTTAATTTGGATTGCTCAGCAGCAAGCTGAGACTGAGCGGCATTCAGGGCATCTCTTGCCGTAAGTACAGTATTATACTGCGTTTTTAAGGATCGCACAGCCGTATCCTTTGCATTCTGAATGGAAGCCTGATTGGATTCGATCAGATCCTGGCTGGAAAGATTTCCTGCCTTTTTTTCGTAATATCTTACATCATAGTCATTGGCAAGCGCTGCCTCGGCATCCCCATCCGGGTTTAAGGTATCAATACGGGACATATCCGGCTCCGGTACTGCAAGGATCTCCGGCTGGGCGTCTGCGTCCCATCCGAGCATCAGACAGAGATTTCTGTGGACATTTTCCTTATTCTTCTGGGCAGCAAGGATGGCTGTATCCTGATCCTGGACGCTTTTCTGAGCAGTAAGCACATCTATCTGGGTCGCCATGCCTGCGGCAGCCTGAGCCCTGGTAAATTCATACTGACTCTGAAGAAGAGCCTTTGTATTTTCCAGATTCTTTATATTGTCTTCTGCCTGCTGTAAGGATACCATCATCTGCTGGGCCTGATATACCAGAGCAGCCTCCTGCTGGTCATACTGGATCTTTTCCATATCTGCATCCTGGTAATTGTTGTCTGCCTGCTTGGTGAGAAGGCCTGCGGAAAACCGCATGGACGCCCAGGTAACATCATCCTCAGCCGCATCTGCCTGATCCCAGATATCATCGATATCGTTCATATACTGCTCATATACGTCATTTAAGTCTTTTCCCTTCTGATCCTTATAGGCAGAACGGTTGCTGCGGACTGTAGGGTTATACTCATGGATCAGATCCTTCAGCTCCCCATACTCCATCACGTTATCCCTGAGAGAAGCCCATTTTTCCTCCGTGTAGGCAAATTCAGGGCTCATATCCTTATTATAATTGGGGGCCGGTGCCTCCGGAGCCTGATAGGTATTGTCATCCGGACGGTTAGATGCCGCCAGGATGTTCATGGGAAATGACATAGTCAAAATAGCAGCTGTGATCGCGGCCATATGACGGCCGGCTGTCTTTCTTTTCTGATTTTTCATGATTCATTCTCCTCTAATACGATTTTATATCCGTTTCATCCTATTTTGCCGCCTGCAGACTGCAGACGCCTTTTTCCAAAATCCTCATCTCTGTTTCGGTTGCCTGTAAAATAGATTCCTTTTCCTGCGGCTTCTGGCAGTAAAGGCTCATCGCCCGAATACATACCATAGCGGCTACATCCGCCCCGTAAATAAGAGCCTCCAGGCTCATAGGATAATGCTCTCGATCCATGTGTTCATAAATATCTTTGATAAAACCCTCATAAGGGTCATCCTTTAATGTAAATCCTCTGAAGCCAAAGATCTGATTTTGATTGGAAACGCTCAGATCCGACAGGAGATTTTTATGGATCTTGTAAAAGATATGGTCATTTCCCTTATCCATCCACTCCCGCACCATCTGTAAACAGACCGCAAAAGGACTCCCCATTTCTTTCAGGAGCAGCATCACCCGTTCTCTGAAATGCTCCCGCATTCCCCGGAGCATATAACGCATCAGATCATCCTTATCTTCAAAATATGTATAAAAGCTTCCCCGGGAAATATCCGCCTCCTTTATGATCTGATTGATCGAAGCCGCCGAATAGGGCACACGGGAAAATTCGTGGGCCGCCGCTTCTAAAATCAGCCGTCTTTTTTCTTCCTTTAATTTAAAAAACCGCTGGGTTGGCATAGAAATCAAGGCCTCCTTGAGTCAATGGTAAACATGACATATTGTCACTTTTCAAATTATAAACACTTACAGGTCGGAAAGTCAATGACCCAATTATAAAATTTCTCCAAACATTTTGTATACTGTATCTGAAAAAAGCACAAAATGTAAAATAAACTTGACTTTTTATGTAAAGTTTCCTATACTTATTTTGTACAGTTAGCTTTACATTTCACTCTATCCGTAAAAGTGGAACCATTAATGAAAGATACTGTCAGTAAAAAGAAGGGTGGGATCGATCACAGATGAAAAACAGGATCCAGGAACTGCGCCGGACCGGACGGATCCGTCAGGAGGATCTGGCAGAAGCAGTCGGCGTTACCCGTCAGACGATCATTTCTTTAGAAAACGGAAGATACAACGCTTCTCTGGGACTGGCGCACAAGATCGCCCGGTATTTCGGACGGACCATCGAAGAAATTTTTATTTTTGAAGAGGAGGACGACATATGAGAGAATCTATGAAAACCAACGGTCAGACCCGTTTGGTACGCAGATGCAGGCTTCGGATCTTTCTTGGAGCAGCTGCTTTGATTTTAGGTGCGGCCGCTCTCACAGCGGCTCTGGCTTCTTCGGCCGGAGCGTCTCCCATTCTCTATCTGGAACCGGAAAGCCGCAGCTTCATGACAAGCTTCTATTACGGCACCGGCCTAGGGCTGATCATTGCCGGAGTTTTATTGATTTTAAGAAACCGTTCCTATCTGAAGGATCCGGAGCGCAGAAGGCAGCAGGAAATCCGGGAGTTTGACGAACGCAGCCAAGCCATCGGTACTAAAAGCTGGGCCTATGCGGGATACTCCCTGTTTATCCTTCTGTATGTGATGATCCTCCTGTCCGGCTTTGTAAGCGTCCTGATGGTAAAGCTTCTGCTCTGCATCATGGCAGCCTTTGCCGGTCTCCTTATCATCTGGAGAATGATTCTTTCACGAAGGATGTAGCTATAGACCGGGCGTCCTGCTCACTGGCCCGTACGGCAAAATACCCTGAAGGGCTGAACGGCTTTCAGGGTATTTTGTATTTATCTTTAATTGTGTTCTATATTCGCCGTCTCCCTCACAATATACACCGGACGATCCTTCAGTTCCGTAAAAAGGATGGCGATATACTCTCCGATGATGCCGATGAGCAGAAACATCATGGCGAACATAAAGCAGATCAGCACCACAATGGTAGCATATCCACTGGGAGCTCCCTGACGGGTAAAGAGCGTATAGACCAGAACTGCCATCCCGGCTGCTCCCGATAAGATTCCAGCGTAAATTCCCAGCTTTAAGGGCATATTGGAAAAGCAGAGGATGGTATTAACCGAAAAGATAAACAGCTTTTTTAAGCTGTACTTGCTCTCTCCTGCCACCCTCACGCCTGCCTCATATTCCAGAGTAGTTTTCTGAAAGCCCACGTTCTGGACATAGCCCCGCAGGAAACGCACCTTTTCCCGGTAATTCCCTTTTAAAACCTCTGCCACCGAACGGCTGACCGCAAAAAAGTCAGAGGCATTAGGCTCAAAGTGAACATCCGAAATGCAGTTGATCAGCCAGTAAAATCCGGAGCTGGTGATATTTTTGATCAGGCCTGCGCTTTTGTTTCGGGTACGCACCATACTGATTACCTCGTTTCCCTCCTCAAAGGCCCTGATGATCCGTGGAAGACATTCCGGGGGATGCTGCAGATCTGCATCCATGCAGACCACTCCGTCGCCTGTGCTGTAATCCAGACCCGCGATCATGGCTGCCTCATGTCCGAAATTTCTGGAAAAGCTGATAAGCTTTACCTTCTGATCCTCTGAAGCCAGGGCTTTAAGCACCTCCAGGCTGCCATCTGAGCTTCCGTCATTTACAAAAATCAGCTCATGATCCCAGGAAAGAGTATCCAGCACTCTCTTCATCTCTGTATAACATTCCTCCAGCGCCTGTTCCTCATTGTAAACAGACACGACCACGGAAAGAATCTTTTTTTTCAGATTGCTTCTATCTTCACTCAAAGGATGGTTCTCCTTTATCATATTCAGTCAAATACCCGGATCTGCTGGCTGGAATGGGTTGGAACCCGCTTGTCCTCAGGAGGCAGCTGCATATAGTCGCCGTAAACCTCTGTAAGTACCTGATGATACCCCTTTGGGATCATCAGCTGCGTATCTTCAAAAGGCGCATCCTCCGTCTTGGTGCACCAGTCATCCTCCAGAGTTACATAGAGGTAATCCGGCTGGTAATTACTGTAATACCACCGGCTTCCTTTGCTCTTTCTGTCTTTTAAGGCAGCCCATTTCTGCATGGAAATGATCCACTTTAGGGGAATCAGCTTTCCTGCTGTGGCAAGTCCTCCTACAAAAATTTTGTGAAGCAGGCTGTATCTGCTATAATCCAGATCATGGCGGTGACCCATAGCCAGGCCGTAGATGGCCTTGTGGATAAAGCGGGTCATCTCAGACGCCAGCTTTCCCTCGGGCAGCTTATCAAGAATAAAGAGGTCTACCCAGAGATGGTTTAACTTTCCCTCATAATAGTCCATCCGGTCGCTGTCCGGATGAACCTGGCTGTTTTTATAAATAATACGGGGAGTAAAGTCATAAAATGCCCGGCCGCCCCGGTAGCTGTCCGGCTCCAAAAGCTCCATGGTATCGGGAAGTTCCCTTTTTATAACCTTTTTTAACACCTCGTACTGGCTCCGGATCAGAACCACATCTGCATCATCATCCCAGGGAATAAAGCCCTTGTGGCGCACTGCGCCGATCAGGGTTCCCGCATCCAGGGCATACCGGATCTTATACTTTCTGCAGATCCGGTCCAGCTCCTTTAATATCTTTAAATTGGCCTCATGAACCTTTGTCATATCGTATGTCTGTGCCATACTGTCCTCGACCTCCGTTCCTGTCAGGCAATGGCTTCACGGATGGTCTTTGCCATATAGTCGATCATCTCGTCCGTCATACCGGGATATACGCCTACCCAGAAGGTATCCTTTAAGATCCGGTCCGTATGCTCCAGACTTCCCACAACGCGGAAGCCCTCCCCGTTCTTTCGCATCTCGTCAAAGCAGGGATGCTTTACCAGGTTTCCTGCAAAGAGCATACGGGTCTGTACGCCCATTTTCTCAATATGCTGAACCACCTGATTGCGGTCTGTGCCTTCCTTACAGGTGATGAGGAAGCCAAACCAGCTGGGTCTTGCGTGCTCGCAGGCCTCAGGAAGAATCAGCTTGTCCTCCGTGCCTGCCAGAGCAGCCTTTAAGCGGTCAAAATTGTGGCGGCGGCGCTCTACAAAGGACGGGAACTTGTCTAACTGGGCGCAGCCGATGGCAGCCTGCATATCGGTTGCCTTTAAATTGTAGCCTAAATGAGAATATACATATTTGTGGTCATAGCCTAAAGGCAGCTCGCCGTACTGGCGGTCAAAACGGTGTCCGCACATATTGTCGCGGCCGGAAGGACATACGCAGTCCCGTCCCCAGTCACGGAAGGAGCGCATAATGCGGTTTAAAAGGCCGTTGTCTGTATACACAGCTCCGCCTTCACCCATAGTCATGTGATGGGGCGGATAAAAACTGGAGGTTCCGATATCTCCGATGGTTCCCGTAAATCTTGTAACCTCGCTTCCATCCTCCTCCATGGTATACTGGGTTCCCAGAGCATCACAGTTATCCTCTACAAGCCACAGATCATATTTGTCGCAGAAGGCCTTTACCGCCCTCAGGTTAAATGGATTTCCCAGAGTGTGGGCGATCATCACTGCCTTTGTCTTTTCAGACCGGGCCGCTTCCAGCATGGTTACATCAATATTATACTGAGGAATGGTTACATCCACGAATACAGGAACGGCGCCGTACTGAATAGCCGGAGCCACGGTGGTAGGAAAGCCGCAGGCTACGGTGATGATCTCATCCCCACGTTTGATGCGGCGCTCTCCAAGCAGCGGAGAGGTCAGGGTCATAAAGGCAAGAAGATTGGCAGATGAGCCGGAATTTACCAGCGAGCAGTATTTTACTCCCAGATATCCTGCCAGCTTTTTCTCAAATTCATCCGTATAACGTCCGGAAGTCAGCCAGAATTCCAGAGCGCTGTCCACCAGATTTACCATCTCATCATGGTCATAAACGCGGGACGCATAGGGAATCCTGTCGCCTTCTCTGTATGGCGCCTTTTTATGAAAGGTATCGCAGTATCCGGCTACCTGCTCCAGAATCTGCGCTCTTGCCTGTTCTTCGGTCATATGTTCAAACATGATATGTTTTCCTCCTTGATTCTATTTCATAGGAACGCCGCAGGGCACTCCCCGCGGAGCGTTTTTATTCCATAGGACGCCCTTTCCTATGAAATGAAAAATTCGCGGATCTGGCGGTCCATCACCTCTGTCATATCCGCTCCCTCCAGATACTCCTTTGACCATTCCACAGTTTTCTCCACTGCTTCCTTTACGCCATATCTGGGCGTCCAGCCAAAGGTATGCTTGATCTTTGAGCAGTCCAGCTTCAGGAAATTCGCCTCATGGGGGCCGCCCATCCAGCGGTTCTCCCAGGTCTGTCCCTGTCCCCAGGCTGCGCAGAACAGATCTGCCAGCGTTCCCGTTGTCACACAGTCCTTGTCGTCCGGGCCTACATTATAATACCCCTCAAAGGTTCTGTCCTCATACTGCTTCATGGCAATGGCCAGATAAACAGCCAGAGGCTCCATCACATGCTGATACGGCCGGGTGGAATAGGGATTGCGGACAATAATGGTCTTTCCTGCCGCAGCTGCCCTCACACAGTCCGGAATGATCCTGTCTGCGGCAAAATCGCCTCCGCCGATCACATTTCCCGCCCGTGCGGTAGAAATGGCGCAGCGTCCGTCCTCAAAAAAGGATTTTTTATAGCTGTGGGTCACAAGCTCGGAGCAGGATTTGCTGTTGGAATAGGGATCATAGCCATCCAGATTGTCACACTCCCGGTAGCCATACTCCCACTCCCGGTTCTCATAAACCTTATCCGTAGTCACATTTAAAAAGGAACGCACGCTCTCCGTCCGGCGGACGCACTCTAATACATTTACCGTACCCATTACATTTGTTTCATAGGTGTAAACCGGCTCCTGATAGGATTCCCGCACAATGGGCTGGGCTGCCAGATGAAATACGATCTCCGGCCGGGTTTCTTCAAATACGCGGCTTAAATGCTCCAGGTCGCGGATATCTCCAACCACACTCTTTATAGTGTCCTCCAGACCGGCGATCTCAAAAAGGCTGGGATCCGTAGGCGGAGTCAGGGAATAGCCCGTAACCTCTGCCCCGGAAAGAGTCAGGATGCGGGTAAGCCAGGAGCCTTTAAAACCCGTGTGTCCGGTGATCAGAACTTTTTTATTTCCATAAAATTCCTTTAATTCCTCAATTGTCATGGCTTAAGATCCTTTCTGTCATCCTTCCATATTTTCCAGGGCGCATTTCCCGACTGCCATAAGGCCTCCAGCTTTTTCATCTCTCTCTGTGTATCCATACACTGCCAGAATCCGCTGTGATAGAAGGATTTCATCTGTCCCTCTGCCGCCAGCCGCTCCATGGGTTCTCTCTCAAAAACTGTAGTATCATCCTTTAAATAGTCAAATACTTCCGGATTCAGCACCATAAAGCCGCCGTTGATCAGCGCTCCGTCATTGTCATCCTTTTCCCTGAAGGAAAGTACGCTGTCATTTTCATCAATATTTAAAACGCCCTTTGACTGGCCCAGGTTTACAGTGGTAATGGTGGCAATCTTTCCATGGGATTTGTGAAAGTCTGCCAGGGCATTTAAGTCCACATTAGAAACCCCGTCCCCGTATGTAAGCATAAAGGGCTCGTTTCCGATATAGGGCTGAATCCGCTTTACACGGCCTCCTGTCATGGTGTTAAGTCCCGTATCCACCAGAGTTACCTTCCACGGCTCGGAATAATTATTGTGAACCTCCATCCGGTTATTTGCCAGGTCAAAGGTCACATCTGAGGTGTGAAGGAAATAGTCTGCAAAAAATTCCTTTACCACATACTGCTTATAGCCCAGACAGATCACAAAATCATGGTAGCCGAATTCGGAATAATACTTCATAATGTGCCACAGGATGGGCTTTTCACCAATCTCGATCATGGGCTTTGGTTTTAAGTGGCTTTCCTCACTGATCCGGGTGCCGAAGCCCCCTGCTAATATTACAACTTTCATCGAATCTCCTCCATTAACGAAATACATTCAACTGATTCTCTTCCAATATCTCAAATGCCTTTCGCAGCTTGTCCGTTCCCTTGCGGTATTCATACAGATCCGGGGCTGCGGGATTCATCTCCATCATCTCCTCATCGGTCAGGTGCGGCATCAGGGGGGCAAGCTCCCTCATCATCTCAAACCGTTCTTCCCGGTAAGGCGCTTTTTCTATCTCACGATATGTAGTATAACCATTTCCCAGAAGGATTGCAATACAGAATACAGCCCCAAAGATGCGGCCGGCTGCAGAGAGCCTGCTTTTCATCTGTACTGCCAGGGCAAAGGTCAGGATAATTCCCAGAATCCCCACCTGAAACTGCAGGGCATACCGGGAGCTTAACGCATAGTTTTCCTTTTCAAAAATGTATCTGGATAAAAAGATCAGCACATGATTTAAGGCGCCTCCCGTAAGGAGCATCATAGGGAAAAGGGATCTCTCATAAATTTTGTGCCGCAGATTCATCCATAAAGCCCACAGATAGCCTGCCGCCACAAAAAGCCCCAAAAGATAACAGAACCCATCTGTGATTTTCCCGTCTGAAATCCACTGGATCAGCTCCTCTCCTCCGATCAGCATTCCCGCCAGAGACTTTAAAAGAAAACGCACCGGAAAGGAGGGCGCATCCATTAAAAGCTCTCCCAGGGAACGGCCCGTCGCTCCGGCGTGCTCCTCCACCGCAAAGGAATTGCTGAGGATATAAAGCAGAAGGGGGATCAAAACTGCAAAAAGAAATGCCAGATACCTGCGAAAATCCCCCTTAGATCCCAGCCCTTTTTCCCCTTCCAAAGCGGAACATTCTGACTGCTTTTGTTTTTTTCTCCACAGGTCTCTTACAATTCCCGCTGCTGAAGCCAGGATCATTACCACCGCATAGATTGCGCAGTACGGCCCTGCAGTTCCAAGGATAATAAGTACTGGCAGCAGGATCATGCGAAGGGTATCTCCTTTCTTCTCCTGTCCCGTCCACACCCGGTCAAAAACCAATTCATGGTAATAAAAACAGGCAAAGGCAAAAAAGTGGGACCAGCCGCTTCCATTTGTAAGCATCTCCCATTGATTCAGGCTGAATGTCACGGCCATTATAAGGAAAAGCCATATGCTCCCCAGCTTGTGACGGATAAAATACAGGCCGAATACCCAGGCCGCAAGCGCTGTGCTTACAGCCCCCAGAACCCGGTCAAAAGTAATGGAAAAGCCAAACAGCTCCACATTGATGATCCGTCCCAGATAGTTAATAGGAATTCTTGTCAGGACATCGGGCACAAAAAAGCGATCCGGATCATAGACATCCGGCAGGTAGCTGTTTACCAGGCGGATATAATCGGAATAAACCACATCGCAGGTGGCATTTTTGATGTACCATAAAAGAAACGCCAGCCCCGCTGCGGGAATCAGAAGGCAGAGCGCCTTTCTGTATACGTCTTTTCTGTTTGTTTCTGCCTTCATGATTCGTTACCTCCAAAATTCCCGGCTATTTCCGGCTTTATTCTGCCGAAATGTGAACAATAGCTGCCAGCCGGTCTTCGCCCCTCTGCTCCATCGCATTCTGCATATAAAAATTATAGTCAAAGGTCAGGTGCACCAGCTGCCAGGAGCTGGCCGTAAGGCGCGCATCCACCACACTGGAGTGAAGGGGAAGCTTTAAGGGCTCCTCCTGATCCTTTGTAATGGTAATCATTTCTCCGCCGCTCATAATGCCGGGATACATGATTTCCAGATCAATGATCCCTTCTTCTCCCGCCATCACGGTCAGAGAGGCGTGTTCATCCATCCAGCCGTCCTCATAGTAGCCGTAATCCACCTTGAGCTTTAAATCCCTTACAAAATCTGTAATATCCTGAAAACCATTGTGCTCCGGATCCTCCCGCAGCACCAGCATACTGTCATCCACCAGTCCGATGTCGCGGATGCTTTCAATCTTCTTTACCTGCGTTCCCTCGGCCAGTCTCTTTTTGTCAAAGACCTTAAAGAAGGTTCTGGCTGTAAAATCACTCATCTCATAGGTGTCTTCCATGATATAGATGGTTTTTCCGAAAATCTCATCCCCATATTTTTCATAAGTTTCTTCTGCCAGAGAATTATAGCGCAGCTGATCTGGCCAGAGATAAAGCTTTGGATAGCAGCCTCTGTAAAAAAGCTCCACAGGGAACATGAAAAGCACATAGGCTCCAAAGAGCACGCCCCAGGGCCAGATGCGCTTCAGATAAAGCTCTTTTTTCACTCCATTTGTCAACTCGCCATACATCCAGGCCAGAAACAGCAATGCACCCGCTAAGGATACATAGATCCAGCGCAGTTCCACACGGATCGTAACGCTGGAGGATGCCACATTAAGCGCAATAAAGCCCGTAAATAAAAGGACATTTACCCAAAGGGCCGCCCGTTTTTCTTTCCTTTTTCTTCCAAACAACATTACAAGGAAACCAAGCACAATGGCAAGAACCGCCAGATCTGCCAGGATCACCAAAAGCTTAACCCAAAAAGGGCTCTGGCCCCAGGGGCAGCCGTTTAAGTGCTCCGGTCCCGCATTGATCCCGAAAATGTAAGCTGCCTGACTGAAGGCAAAGCCAATGGCCTGAGGGATATTTAATGTTTCTGCCACCTGAGTGCCTCCCGTTCCTGCCGGAAGCACCGTACCGATGGTAAAGGCCCGGATGAGCTGAACCAGCCCGAAGCTTCCCACCGCTCCCACAATGCAGACAGGCCGTCTGCACCGGACCGCGATCAAGGCCAGAATGAGAAGAGGAAAGAGAGCCATATAACGCTCATGGACAAAGCAGACACCAAAATACAGCAGACAGGCCTTTAAAAACAGGCTGTCTCTGTGATCTTCATTGATATACCGGTACAGATTCCACAAAATTGCCGCTGCCATCCACAGCGCCATGGTTTCCATCAGCCCCAGCACCTGTCCGATCTGATAATAGGCCATACGGCTGGATAAAAACATGACACCTGTAAAAAATCCAATGGCCTTTGCTCCGGAAAGCCTGCAGGCAATTCCATACAGATAGCAGGCCAGAGCTCCGTTTAAAAGGATGTTAATGGGTACGAACCATGACACATGATTTCCCACCACAGCCATTTCCAGCCAGGCTGCCAGATAATAAAGGAAGCGGAAACGGGTACTTCCCATGGGAAATACATACTGCAGAAAGCTCTGCTCTCCGTAGCAGGACCAGAAATACAGGTCATCCATATAAAGGCCCTTGATCTCGATTCCCCGGTTGACCCACACAGCCAGCCCGAAAAGCAGTCCCATAAAGATCAGATGATCCTTCCACTCATATTTTTTCTCCATTCTGGAAAATCCGATCCTGAATTTTATTCTGTCCTTTGCTTCCAATGCTTCTGCCTCCTTTATTCAGGTGTGTTTGCCGGACGCCTACCGGAATCCGTTCTCTCTCATACAGTAGTTTTGGCGGAAGCGCTCCGCCTCCTCTGTCTGAAGCTCCTCTGTTTTTTCATCTAAAGCCACACGGGCTTTCATATTTCCCCACTCAAAGGTAAGATCCCGCAGGGTTCCCTCTTCGATCATGTCTTCAACGATTTCAAAGGCCCTTGCCCGATCGGCCAGATATCCAGCTTGGACAAAGAAATAGTCAACCCCTGCATATTCCAGAAATTCTTCAAAATACGCAAGCTTCTTTACCAGATAAACATCTCCCCCGCTGCCGGTCACATCATAATAGCTCTGAACACAGCAGTTTAAATCCAGCACCTCAGGGTGGTATCCAAAAGCCAGTACCCGGTCTCTGGGTGAAAAGCTGGCTGCCAGCGCTTCATAGCCCCGGCGTATTTTCCGCTCGTTCTGTTCTGTCCTGTGGTTATAGCAGCCCGGCCCGGTCCATTTCACAGGGGTAAAGCCCGGTGTGCCGGCCCAGCTGGTGGTGCAGGATACCAGCGTATTGAATAGAAAAAATGGAACCGCCAGAAAACAGAGGCTTTTGTGAGCCCATCGATTCCCTGCCTCTTTCCGGGCTTTTATCCACGTTCCTGTCATGCGCACTGCGCTGATTCCAAGAACCGCATATACCAGCATAAAATAATTTCCGTCCACCTGGCTCAATGTATAAATGCTTAAAACAGAGCCTGCCAGAAGGATTCCTGTAAGAACGCCGTCAAACCGGTCATGACTGTTCATAAAAAGCCCGGACTGCTTTCCTGAGCGAAGCCGGAAAATAAGGTTTATGCACCACAAAATGAGAAGGATGGTCACAAGCCCCGTTCCCCAGGCAATGATCACATGGTCCATATCTTCTCCCACAGGTGCAAGAAGAATCCCTTTCAGACGCTCCATGAGCCTTTCTGCCTTCTCACCTGCCGACAGAGCCCAGGGATCCCCGATGACCCGTGAAAAATTAAAGGGATATTTTACCTCAAAACCGATCTTTTCGCACATTCCGGCAAAAATAGAAGTGATCGGTACTCCCGTGATCCTCCATGTGCGGTACCACAATCCGGCTGCAGCCATAAGCGGAAGCATCCAGAGGAAAACTCCCCTTTTATTTCCAATTTTTAAATTTTTCCCAAGCAGCAGGCATAACAGTCCTGCCGCGCCCAGTGCCGTAGAAAACACCAGTGCAGTAGGCTTGAAAACAAGGGTCACAATATAAGCCGCCACTGCAAAGAGCAGCCATGGAACCGCCTGTTTCCCCTGCTCCTTCTTACCAATGGCAAGGCAGAGGAAATCATAAATGATCAGCTGGTACAAAAGGGTAATGCTGTCGCTCTTTGCAGACACTGCCATATTCATAATGCCCGGAATGACAGCACATACAGCGGCTGTCCACAAAGCCATGGTTTTTCCGCCGTTTCTCCCGCCTATATGTCCGGCCAGAAGCACTGTTCCCACAGTTGTCCAGAAGGAAAAAGCCAGGACGAAACCATAGGTAGGCGTACCTGACAGCGGAAGGTTTAAAACCTCCAGCCCCTTGCTGTAGCTGTACACCAGATTATTCATTCCCAGGTTTTCATAAATTCCCTTCCCATTATCCAGCACAAAACCGGAACGCAGGCCGTAGTGAAGGGAATCATAATCCAGCTCTATATTCAGCCGTCCTGCCTGCAAAAGAACCATGGTAAGGATAAACGCCCATAAAAGAGCCTGTGGGAAGGTATCCGGAAGCACAGCCTGCCAGAAGGCCTCTCTGTTCGGAACCGCTTTTCTTTCCTGCTGCTTTCTGCTCTCATTTTTTCTCCTGATTTGGATTGCCGCACATACCGCCAGTGTTCCCGCAGTAAGGATCAGGGCCAGAATCCGCCAGAAGGGAACTCCTCCATGGCCTGTAAGGGAAATCACGCAGACAATGACCATCCATAAGGCGCTTCCTGTTACAAGGCCCAGAGCCAGAGTCTCTGCCCAGTGGATATTCTCCCATTCTTTCCTGGTCAGATCCTGCATCCTTTTCCGGCCTCCCATCAGCCACCCGTTCAGCCATCTTCCCAGACAGATTAAAACTGCAATCCACACTCCTGATATAACAGCAGGAACAAGCATCTGATGACACCAGGCAAACAGAAGGCTTCCCACACTGATTCCCAAAATCTGGGCTTTACGGTTCTTTACTCTGGAAAGCCACAGAAGGTTCCATAAAAATACGGCCAGCACCTGGGCCAGCATGGTCTTTGTTTCCTCTTTTTTCAGTATCTCCCCCAGAGAACCGGTTAAAAACAGCTCAAATACTCCGATTCCCAGCACAATGGCCCCGGCTGCCCAGAGCAGAACCAGGACCATTTTCATCTCTCTTCGTCTGATGCCGCACATCCTGAAACATTTCCTTTACTCGTATTCCTTATATGCAGAGGCATATCCCCGCATCAAAAACCGGACCACCGGCTCCGGCCAGAAACGGGCAAACATTTCCCGTTCCTCCTTTGCCCTCCGGTTATCCTCCATACAGGCCTTTGTCGCCGCCCCGTCGTGAACCCGATAATACATAAGAGGCTTTTCACGGCAGATAAAACGGCCCGGACGCTCTGCAAGCTGCACCAGATTATCCCAGTCTAACGCGTAGCTGTACTCAGAACGCACAAGAGGTTCTCCCAACAGGGACTTGTGGTAGGTGGTCGCAGGGCAGCAGATGGAGTTTCCAAGCATCAAAGGCAGGCGTTTTACCCAGGTAAAGCCATTAAACGTAGGACAGCGAAGAGGCAGGCGCAGGATACGTTTCACCCACAAAAGCCTGTCTCCTGTAATGGTTTTTCCGCCCTTTGTAATCACGTAATCCGTTGTGAAAACCGTCATATCCGGCCATTTTCCGGCTGCCTTCAAAAGCTCTGCCGCATACTCCTTATGATACACATCATCCTGATGAGCAATCGTCACATATTCCCCATCTGCCATTTCATAGGCATAATTCCAGTCATCCCGGATGCCGCTCTCCCCCTGACGCACATAAAGGGGTAGCTCATACTTCTCTGCCATCTTCTCTAAAAATTCACTGGGAGAAGATGTACAGAGGATAACCGGCGACGGCTGGCTCTGAACCTTTAAAGAGCGGATACAGGTTTCCAGCCAGGGCGACTGCCCATAGGCCGGAATGGCAAACACGTGCTTATACCTCATAAAAATACTCCTCTAACATCAGGCACAGGGCATGATAAACCGGCAGATGAAATTCCTGTATCTTAAAGGTTTCCTGCTCCGGAACCACAATACAGGCATCCGCCATCGCCCTTAAACGGCCGCCATCCCTTCCTGTAAGGCCAATGACCTTTAAGCCTGCTGCTTTTGCCACAGCTGCTGCATACAGGATATTCTTTGAATTTCCGGAGGTGGTAATTCCTAAAAATACGTCTCCCTTTCTTCCGTAACCATAGACCTGCTGTGCAAAGCCCATGCTTCCGTCCACATCATTTAAAAAGGCTGTGGAAAGGGCGGGATGACCCGTAAGGGCAATGGCAGGAAGAGCCCCCTGAAGCCGCTTTGCCAGTTCCTCTCCAAGCTCCGGCTCTGCCTCCTTAAGCTTCTGTTCAAAGGCAGGAGTCACCGGACGCCGTTTTACAAACCCCTTCATCAGTTCCCCCACAATATGCTCGCTGTCCGCACAGCTTCCGCCATTTCCGGCTATGAGAAGCGTTCCATCCTGCAAAAAGGCATCCCTGAGAATTTCATATGTCTTAAAAATGTCCTCTTTTACAGGCATCAGTACCGGATAGCGCTCCATCAACTCCTTAAGAATCAAATCTACCTTACTGCCGTTCATCCTGTTACCTCTCTTTTTTCCTGAAATATATCACGCCTCTGCTTTACTGCCGCCTTAAAATCCAGTCCGCAGCCTGGGGCAGATTCTCTGCATAATAATCATATGAGGGCGCTTCATCCTTCTTCGCCTGACTGGCTTCATAAAGCTCCTTCCCATATCCCGTTCCTACCAGAATGGAGGTCACACCGTAGTTCTTCCCCGCCTGCGTGTCTAAAAGCTTATCTCCAATCATATAGGAATGGGACTTATCTGCTGTAAACTGCTCTTCTGCCTGCAAAAACATACCAATTCCCGGTTTCCGGCAGCTGCACTCCTTTTTATAGCTCCCGATTCCGTGAACCGGATGGTGGGGACAGTAATAAAAGCCGTCTATTTCGGCCCCCTCTGCTGCCAGCAGCTCATTCATATACCGATGAAGGACTTTTACATCCTCTTCCGTATAATATCCTCTGGCTACTCCGGCCTGATTGGTGACCACCACCAGCTTAAATCCGGCCTCCTTAAGCCTTCTCAAAGCTTCCGGCACCCCGGCTAGCAGATGCATATCCTCCGGACGGTGCAGATAATTTACCTCTTCATTCAGCGTGCCGTCCCGGTCCAAAAATACAATTTTTTCCATATCTCATTCCTGCTTACAGATCAAAGGTATAAATCTTATTTGGCATATGGACCTTTACCTGATCGTACTTCCAGCGCTCCTCGTCTGCCACCCAGCTCTGGGCTCCGCGCAGTTCAAAATTCCAGTCTGCCAGCTGGCCTCCTGCCTGCTCCATACGGGCCGCTACCTTGTGGCGCACATTGTATGGGCAGTACATGAGAAGATAACCGCCGCCGCCGGCTCCAAGGAGCTTTCCTCCCAGGGCCCCGGCCTTGATCGCCTCGTCATAAAGCATATCAATCTGAGGATTGGTGATCTTGCTGCTCATGCGCTTTTTGCTTTTCCATCCATAGTCAAGGAGTTTTCCGAAGCTGTGGAGGTTTCCCTTTAACAGCTCGTCCTTCATGGCATAAGCCAGGGCCTTTACCTCACACATGGCCTCAAAGGCATCCTTTTTCTCGTAATTCTGTACCTGATCCCTGATAATGTTGGCAGATACATGGATATTTCCCGTATAGCACAGTAAAAGGTTGTACTGCAGCTCATGGATAATGTCCTTTTTGATTCTCAAGGGATTTACAACTACGTTGTTTCTGCCGTGGAACTCAATAAAATTAAAGCCGCCGAAGGCCGCCGCATACTGATCCTGATAGCCACCGTCAATCTTTAAATCCAGCCGCTCCACCTGATAGGCCAGATCCGCCATGGCATAGGCGTCCATCATGATCCCCTTCCATCTTGCCATAGCCGTAAGCATGGCTACCATCACAGTAGAGGAGGTTCCAAGGCCTGAGCCGGGAGGCGCGTCGCACTGTAAATATACCTCGCAGCCCTGGCTGATCTCCATCGCCTTAAGAGCCGCTGTTACCAGATCCAGACGGCCGTCATAGACGTAGTTTTCCTTTGTATTGTACTTTACTGTCATATCGAAATCCAGAGAATGGACAATGATCTGATCGTCCTCTCTGGGTACGATAGAGCAGTAGGCATATTTATTGATGGTGCTCCCAATAATTGCGCCGCCCTGCTCCTCGCAGAAAGGGGCTACATCCGTGCCGCCTCCGCCGAAGCTGACCCGCAGGGGTGCTCTGCCTCTGATTACCATATTTTTCTCCTTCCGTTTCTTACCTACCGGACAACGCCTGTTTCTACATCCCTCTGGAACTGGAAATAAGCCTCCGGAATACCGATATCAATGAAATAACCGTCATTTACAAAACCGCCCAGCCGCTTTCCCTCTGACAGCCAGCAGGGAATCCTGTCATTTTCCAGAGATACCTTTCCCTCCGGAATCTCGTCTAAAAGGCTTTTTTTCATAAGGTAAATACCGCCGTTTATGGTGCCGGATTTTGCCTCCTGTGTCTTTTCATTAAAGCCTGTAAGGATGCCCTTTTCATCTAAAACAGCCTGACCATAGCGGGATACGTCCGACACTCTGCGCAGCACCAGCGCCATGTCCAGCTGCTGCTCATCCTGCTGCCTTACCAGTCTTGTATAGTCAATCTGGTAAAAGGTATCTGCATTGAGAACGAAAAAACGATCCTCTGTAATGAATTTTCCGGCATTTTTAATGGCCCCTGCGGTGCCTAGGAGGGTTTCCTCATAGGCGTAAGCTGCATGAAAGCCAAAATCGCTGCCGTCTTTAAAATATTCTTCCACCATGGAGCCCTTATAGCCTACGGCAAAAATAATATCCCTGACGCCGTTTCGCACCAGTTCTCTGGTAACGTACTCCATAAATGGTTTTTCCTGTATGAGAGCCATTGGCTTGGGACGGTCGCTTACGACGCTGCGTAAACGGGTGCCCAGACCTCCGGCGAGAAGTATTGCCTGCATTTTGTTCTCCTTAAATGTATACTTAAATTCCTCAGTGCTGACCTCGAAAACGCTGCGCGTTTCCTCGGTCGCAGGCGTTCGCCCTATAGCCATGCAGCTTTCCCCGTCGAAAAGTAAGCGAGCTTACTTTTCAACGTGAAATTCTGCATGGCTGCACTGCTCACTGCTGTCGCGAAAGTCCTCCTCTATCACCTTCCATGCGCCTTCGAGGCTGAAGTGTCTGCGGATATAGTCCTGAGTGGCGTGACACATACTCCGGCAGCGGGCAGGATCGTTGTAGAGAGATACACATTTTTCTGCAAATGCAGCCGGATCATCCTCGATTTCCAGTATGGTTTCTACCTCCGGAATTCCTTCGGCTCCGGTGCCGGTTGTGACAATGGGGGCTCCGTTGTAGATGGCTTCGACTACCTTGCCCTTTACGCCGGCCCCGTACCGCAGGGGAACGACTACGATTCGGCAGGAGGCATACAGCTCCGCCAGCTCTTCTTCGCTGACAAAGCCCTTTATGATAATTCCGTTTCCAGGCTGCTCAAGGGCCTTTATCTCATCCGTAACCTTGGATCCTACCACATAGAAGTTTATCTCCGGAAGTTTTTCCCGGATCAGCGGGAAGATCTCCTGTGCGAACCACAGCACTGCATCCGCATTGGGCGGATGAGCAAATCCGCCTACAAAGAGCAGTCCTTCTCTCTTTGCGAAGTCCTCCTGGATATTGGCAAGAAATTCATCGTATACATAGGCTGTAATGGCCTTTACCGGGATTTCCGGGTCAATCTTGTGGATGGCATCTACCTCCACATAGGACGGATAATAGGAAATGGCCGCCTTCCGCATCATGGACAGCTCAATGGCTTTCCAGTAATCAGCCTCACGCTTGATTGAAATATCGCCTGTAAGAGCATACTCCCGTCCCAGACGCAGGAAATGAAGGTCATGGCCGTAATAAATCACTTTGATATTCGTATTTTCCTTAATAAAGTCCACATATTTTGTGGCAATATGGGGCCGGTTTAAATAGGCAAAATCAATTTCATCCTTATTCCGTTTCAGCCAGTCCCAGATACCGGAAGCCCAGTCATCCCCGTAGAGGATCTCAATTCCCATCTGCTGGAGAGCCGTGGAATAGGGTTCCTCATGGAGGAAGTTGTCTCCCAGGAATTTTACCACATAGCCCTTTTTCAGGAACATTTTCAGATACTGATAGGTGGTCTTGGAGCCTGCGTCCTTATCAAAGGTAGGCACATAGTGATCCACTACCAGGATCACCTTTTTACCCTGGCTTCTCTCCCTTGCCCTGAATGGATTGGGATTTCCGTCATTGACAGACTGACGCTTAAACTCATCCGCCCATTTTTCCCGAAGCTTTTTGCTGTTTTCCACCTGATACCGCTTCAGGCCCGTACCGTTTACATCCGTACCGTTGGACACCCCTTCAAAATGAATGACTTTGGATAGAGGCTGATATACCACCCGGTATCCGGCTTTTCTCACCTCAAAGGCCAGATCAGAATCTTCACAGTAGGCAGGAGCAAACCGCTCGTCAAAGCCGCCGATCTGCTTCCAGAGCTGAACGGATAAAAGGATGGCGGCGCCGGAAATGTAGTCCACGTCCTTTACATAGTTGTACTCTGCCTTATCCGGGTCATCCAGCCGCCCATAGTTCCAGCCGGAGCCGTCGCTCCACAGAATGCCTCCGGCCTCCTGAAGACGTCCGTCCGGATACACCAGCTTGGAGCCTACCATACCGATAGACGGGTCGGATTCGATCAGCTTCACCAGAGAAGATAGCCACCCTTCCGTCACCTTGGTATCATTATTTAAAAACATGATATATTTGCCCCTGGCTGCCTTTGCCGCCTGGTTGCAGTTTCTTAAAAAGCCCTGATTGGTCTGATTGCGGCAGATCACCAGCCCGTCCACAAAACGGCTGATTTCCGCCGTTGCATCTGTTGACACATCATCTGCAATGATGACCTCATAGGTCACGTCCTTCGTATATTCCAGAATGGACTGAAGACAGGCATAGGTGTAGTGGATCTGGTTATAACAGGGGATCACAATGGAGACTAAGGGCCCTTCCCAGCCATTTTTTCCCTCTTTTCCCTCTCCCGGATACTGCGGGAAGGAAAGGTGGCCTCCGGTGAGATAGCCCTCGCCAATCTTAAAATCACCCTCAATCAGGTTACGGCCCTCTTTGGTGGCATACATCTTCATGTATCTTGCAGGGTGGCGCACCGTATGGAAGCAGTAGTTCAATACCTTGCGCTTTCTGGTTCCCTTTGGGAATGCCTTATTGACCTGAACCCCCAGCTTTCTGCGAAGCTTGTATACAGCCGCTTCATGACCATTCAAATAGGTGGCAAGCTTACCCAGCTCGTCAATCTCATGGCGCAGATCCTTAATCATGATTTCCAGGTTCTTTACATGATTATTGGTAAGGCGCAGAATCTCCTGATCCTTTTTCACCTGAATATTGCGCTCCTCCACCTCTTCCTGAAGCTGGTTGATCCGCTCTCTGGCCTGATCCAGTTCCTTTTCCTGGGCCTTTAATTCCTCTAAGGTCACCAGACGCTGTTTATAATTACCCATATACCCCTGAGTGCCGTCTCCGTGTACCCAGGACTGGAAGGATTCCTCCATGGCAGCATACAGCCCGGACAGTTCTTCCCCGATTCCGAATTCCTTCAGGAAATCAGCTGCATTTTCATAGTCCATCAGGCCTTCATATTTATAATAGAAATAAACCAGATTCCTATAGCGGACAAAACCTGCCGGAACAGGGAAATCAAAGACCCATTCATAATCCAGGCAGTACAGCTTGCCGCCGCTTACCATCAGATTTTCAAACAGGCCGTCAATATTGCTGACTGCGTAGGAAGCATCCGACAGGGCAGACAGCTGCTGTTCCAGTTCTCCCGGAGCGCTATCCTGTGAATCTTCTGCCGGATCCCTTCCAAACACCTCCAGAAATTCCGGCGTCACATAAAAGGACTCCGGGCGCAGGGCTGCCTTTGAGAATACCTGCTCCATCGCTGCCTGAATTGCCTCAACCGGAGCCTTCTTTCCCCGGATCTGCCCGCCAAGCTCCTCTGCCAGCGTCTTTCCTGTAAGAAACTCAAACCGTACCGCCTGTTTATCCTCAGAAAAATGCGGTTCCAGCACATGAACTTCAGGATTTACCTTGGAGAGCTTCTCATGCTTTTCCTCCATAGAACCAATATGTGCTCCGGATGCCTCTGTAAGAGCAGCCTTTTCCACATATCGCTTTCCATTTTCTTCTAAAATGCGGGTGCGGATCTGAAACTGAGGTTTTCTGGTCCGGTTATATTTTGCAAAAATCGTATCAAAGGGCTCCTGCTCCTTAGAGGCCACTGCCAGATAGGCATTGGCGAAAAGTCCAAAGGCCTTTTCCTGAACCAGCTTATCGGAAATCTCATCCTCATGGATGCAGGCCCAGCGCTGGCGGTCATAGACTGCGGTCACATGGGGAATATCGCCCTTTCCGGGAAGATACCGGTCGGAATACACCGTCTGAGCCCGCTTATACTCCGGCATGGGATAATAAAATTCTACGGTTTCAAGGCCTGCCTCACGAAAAGCCGCCTCCAGTTCTCCCTTGGTAAATGCACTCTCATCCTCATCATGGACAGCACCAGATAAAAAGCACAGTCCCAGGGCATTTTCACAGGAAAACACCAGACGGCCTCCCTGTTTTACATACTGAGAAGCCTCCTTTACAACGGCCTTTAAGTCCATGTCCGGGCGGGAAGATTCTAAAACCACAAGATCGTAAGCTTCTCTGTGGTCTTCCTTCTTCCAATCGTTTTCTTTTATATAGGAAATATTGTCCGCACTGCTGTTTCTCTGCTCATTCACCACCAGATTTTCATCCCTGCGGTCCGTTACAGTCACATGGGCGCAGCACTCTGCAAACAATCCGGTGAGAACCCCATAGCCGGAATCCAGCTGCAGTACATTTTCACATTTTTCCAGCTCCATCCAGTCGAAAAGATTTTTCCGGACATCGGAAAGAGCATACAACACCTCCGGACGGCTGTCATTTTCAAGGATTTTCTGAATCCCCTCCGGATCGGAGCCGTATTTTTTAAAGAGATCCAGAATCTCATAGCTTATATCATTCATCTGCTTTCCTCTTTTCCGCTTTCACCTGGGATTCCATATCGTAAACGCCCACGGTGTTTTTATTGGAAATAACAGTAATATTTGTCACATCATACAAACGGTGATATACCGTATGCTCTCCGGCCTCGAAGCCGGTACAGCTCATGCTTAACAGGTACTCACCGCCCTGAAGGGTCATCTTCTGGGTAAATTCCACCACATATTCCTCGCCCTTTTTCACCGGCTGAATGTCCGCTCCCTCAAACATGGTGTTGGTGCCAGTGAGCTCCGTTCCCTTTTTATCCTTAATGGTATAGGTAAAAATAGGCGACTGAATATCCGCATGGAAACGGATGCATTCACGGATAGTAAACATCTCTCCTTTTAACAGGAGATTTGTAATATTGCCTCTGGCGTCTAAAAGACCCAGATCATAGATTTCCGCCCGTCCGTCGCCATATTCCGTGCGGTCTGAATTGATCGTCATCTGATCGCGCATCAGCCCCTTGGGATGCTGATTTGTAGTTCCGGCGCTCTCATGGCTGTCAAGAAATGTTTTTTTTGCCAGCTGTGCATCAACAAGGCCGTCTACGTCCATACCGCCTGAGAAATCGGAAAGGTCATCCTCTGTGCCGGACTGCTGATCCGTTTTATGGACTCCTGCTGCCAGCTCCGCCTTCAGCTCCTCCAGCTTTCCGGCCAGAATCTTCTTATACATATCCACCACTTTGCCCGCAGGCCCTTCAGCGATAAATTCGCCCTTATGAAGCAGAACCACCCGGTCACAGTATTTGATAATGCTTCCCATATCGTGTGTAACCATCAGGATGGTCGTGCCCTTTTTGCGGATCTCCTCCATCCGGCGGTAGCATTTGGACTGGAAGAATACATCTCCTACCGACAGAGCCTCATCTACGATCAGAATTTCAGGATCTACGTTGATCGCAAGAGCAAAGGCCAGACGGACAAACATACCGCTGGAATAGGTCTTTACCGGCTGATAGACAAAATCTCCGATTTCAGCAAAATCCAGAATATCCTGAAGCTTTGCATCCATCTCCTTTTTCGTATAGCCCATCATGGTGCCGTTCATGTAGATATTTTCAATTCCCGTATAATCCATATTAAAACCGGCTCCCAGCTCCAAAAGGGCGGAAATCTTGCCGTTTACATCCACCTGCCCGGTGGTTGGCGTCAGCACTCCGGTGATAATCTTTAAAATGGTAGACTTTCCGGAACCATTTGTACCGATGATCCCTACGGTTTCCCCCTTCTTTACCTGAAAGGAAAGTCCGCTTAAAGCATAAAAGTCCCTGTGATAATTTTTATGGGAAATGCTCATCGATTCCTTTAAACGGTCAATGGGCTTGTCATACAGCCGGTAGACCTTGGTCACGTCCCGGACGCTGATGGCATTTTCCTGTTCTCTTACTTCCATATCGTTCTCCATATCTAGTTGCATAACTGCATAATTCTCCACTTTAGGGATAAGTATATCATACAATGGCAAATTTTTATACTGGTAAAAAGAATAAAAACTACCCTTCTTCCTCCCCCGCCGCCAGCCCGATCAACGTTCTGGCCTCTTTTGTCAAAAATTTGTTCTTATGGTAAATAACGGAAAACTTCCGTGACAGTGCAAGTCCTCTTATAAAGAACTCCTTAACCTGCCCCTTCTCAAGGCTGTCCCGAACCAGATAATAAGGAAGAAGCGACAGGCCCAGGCCGGCTTTTACCCCTTCCAGCACCGCCTCATTGCTGACGCTCTCCCATAAGGGCTTCACAGAAATTTCCCCTGCTGCCAGAATCCCGTCCAGAACCTCTCGCCCCGCGCTGCCCCGCTCCCGCAGGATCAGATCCTGTCCTGCCAGCTCTTCGGCCGATTTTAAGGTATGCCCTGCAAACGGATGGGCCGGAGGGCAGATAAATACCAGCCGATCGCCGGGAAAGGTCCTACAGTGGATATAGGGACTGTGAACCATTCCCTCAATGATACCGATATCGATCTGATTTTCAAGCAGCTTCTGCTCAATGGCCTCTGAATTTCCCACCGCCGCCTGTACGGTCAGCGACGGAAAACGTTCCTTCAGCTCCCTGATATATCCGGGAAGCAGGCAGGAGCCGATGGTAATGCTGGTACCGATCCGCAATTCTTTCGCCGCCTGGCCACCTCCCACCCCCTGCTCCATCTCGTCAAAAAGCGCGATAATATGTCTGGCATATTCCAGGGCCTGCCGCCCGCTGTCTGTGAGATACAAACGGCGTGAAATACGGTCAAAGAGCCGAACTTTGTAATGCTCCTCCATCTCTGAAACAGCCAGACTGATAGCGGGCTGGGCAATATAGAGTATCTGGGCTGCCGCAGTCATGCTTCCCGTCTCGCAGACCGTGACAAAAATCCTTAAATGACGCAGCGTCATGATCCTTCTCCTTTCTTTGACTGATTCGTATATTCATAATATTTTCATTATATATATTATAATATTATAGTATTTTACATATGTATCTGCAAGGCGTATAGTAGGAATGCCGGATGGATTTTCCGGCAAAATAACCGGGAATACTTCCCGTTTTAAAAGGAGTTCACCCATGGAAGCTGTATCCCATCATGAAAAGCGGTCTGTCATCTTAAAAAAGCTTTTTATTTCTACCTTTTATCTCAGCGCCTTTACCTTTGGCGGCGGCTATGTAATTGTAACACTGATGAAAAAAACCTTTGTGGACCAGTACCACTGGATCGATGAGGAAGAGATGCTGGATCTGGTAGCCATTGCCCAGTCCTGCCCCGGCGCCATCGCAGTCAACGGGGCTATCGTGGTAGGCTACAAGCTGGCAGGCCTTCCCGGAGTCATGACCTCCGTTCTTGCAACGGTCATCCCTCCCTTTTCCATCCTTTCTCTGATTTCACTCTGCTATGCCGCCTTCCGCTCCAATCAGTATGTGGGCTGGATGTTAAACGGAATGCAGGCCGGAGTAGGAGCCGTAATCATGGAGGTAGTCTGGGAAATGTCCTCTGGCATTATAAAAGAAAAGCAGACAGTTCCCCTTCTTGTCATGGCCGCGGCCTTTATTGCCAACTACTTCTTCGGCGTCAGCGCCATTATCATTATCCTGCTGTGCATCGGCCTTGGTATCGTCACAACCTTAAGCCGTGAAAAACAGAAGAAAGGCGGTTCCTTATGATCTATTTACAGCTCTTTTTAAGCTTTCTGCAGATTGGCGCCTTCAGCTTCGGCGGCGGCTATGCGGCAATGCCTCTGATCCAGAATCAGGTAGTACAGCTTCATCCCTGGCTTTCCCAGTCCGAATTTACGGATCTGATCACCATTTCCCAGATGACCCCCGGCCCGATCGCAGTCAATTCCGCAACCTTTGTAGGCACCCGCATTGCCGGAGTTCCCGGAGCGCTGGCAGCTACCATCGGCTGTGTGCTCCCTTCCTGCATTCTTGTAACGATTCTGGCAAAAATTTACTTAAAATACCGAAGTTTAAGCCTTCTTCAAGGCATTTTAAAATCCCTCCGTCCTGCCGTAATCGCCATGATCGCAGCTGCCGGAGTCAGCATTCTGGTTACCGCATTCTGGAGAAATGACATTTCCTCCCTCCATCTGGATGCCATTCTCTCCAGTACAAATATAAGAGCTGTGGGAATCTTTCTGCTTTCCCTGATTCTTCTTGCAAAATTCAAAATGGATCCCATCCATGTGATGCTTCTTTCCGGAGGGGCGGAAGTTGTCATGCAGCTCATTATGAAGCTTCTGTAAATATTTTTTCTGTTTCGTGACTTTTATCACATAAAAAGAGGGGCGGCTGTGGTATCCTATATACAACAGAAAACGAATTCACATTTACAGGAGGTAATATATATGGCACTTTCACATCTCACATCCGCTGATTTCGACCAGGCAGTAAATGCCGGTGACGACGTAGTAGTCGTTGATTTCTTTGCAACCTGGTGCGGTCCCTGCAAAATGCTGGCTCCCGCAGTAGAACGCATGGCAGAGGTTCATCCGGAGGTACATTTCTACAAGGTAGACATTGATGAAGAAATGGATCTGGCATCCCGTTTCGGAGTCATGAGCGTTCCCACCCTTCTCTACTTCAAGAGAGGAGAGATCGTAAATAAAACCGTAGGACTCATTTCTCCTGCTGATCTGGAAAATGCCATTGCCAAATCCAAATAAACCATAAACACATAAGAGGATTGAACCCTTCGCTGCGATATCTGTCAAACGAAGCATTCAATCCTCTTTTATTGTCCTGCAGCCGGAAATCAGGGTACCTACACGTATCCTCCAAATTCTTTCAGCCACTTTCTTCTCTTCTCATAATCGGGAAGCACATTCTTTACTTCTGCCCAAAACTTCCGGGAATGGTTCATCTCCTTTCGGTGAGCCAGCTCATGAACCACCACATAATCCAGAACCTCCGGTGGCATCAGCACCAGCTTCCAGTGGAAATTTAAATTCCCCTCACTGCTGCAGCTTCCCCAGCGTGTTTTGGCGCTGCGGATGGAAATCCGCCTATAGGTTACTCCCATCAAAGCCGCAAAATACGCAATCCTCTGCCCAATCCGCTCCCGTGCCTTCCTGCGGTAAGCCGCCTCAAGCTTTGGATCTTCCTCATAGTTATGTGGAAATACCTGAGCCAGATTTCGTCTCTTTGTTTCCGAATCGAACCATTTCTTCAGAATCCATTCCTGCCGGGTTCGTACAAACTCCATCAGCACTCCTTCCGAAATGCCCTCCGGCGCACGGATGATCACCTGACCATCCGTCTTTATCTCCAGTGCCAGACTGTGGCGTCGGGAATAGACCACCTGTGCCTCGATCGTTCCTTCCCGCTCTCCCTGTCTCCAGCCAATCCCTATCTTTCCTATCATATCCGCTTACAGAACATCGGAAAAATGAGGCCTGAGCTTTTTAAACATCTTAAGTCCGCAAAGAAGTACGATCAGGGTGAAGGCCCAGTAATACAGCGTCAGCTTCGGCCGCTCCCAGAACCAGTTGCCTGTAATCATGCTGTCCTTGTATCCGGTGACGATATAGTAAAAAGGATTCAGTTTAAAAATCGGTTCCATCCAGGGCATACGGTCTGTAAACATAGATTCATGATACATAATGGGGCTGAGCCAGATGCCAAACTGCAGGCAGATTCCCACGATCTGAGCCATATCCTTAAAAAATACATTGACAGAAGCTGTAAAATATCCCAGTCCCAGCACCAGCACAGAGGCTGCAAAGGTATAATAGAGAACCTGGATCCAGGTAACGCGCACCGGCATCCCGGCGATCAGGTACATTCCCGCCATGATCAGCACGAAAAAGGCATGGACCAGCAGACAGGAAATCAGCTTGATGATCGGCAGGATCTCTACTTTGAAAACCACCTTTTTGACCAGATAGCTGTATTCCTGAAGACAGCCCGTTCCTGTGTTTAACGCCTCGCTGAAAAAGAACCAAGGTACAATGCCCGGAACCAGCCATGCCACATAGCTGACTCCAGGAACAGGCGGCGGAGACTTAAAACCGATTCCGAAAATCACCGCATAAATGACTACGGTCACAATGGGCTGAATAAACATCCATACAATACCGAAGTAAGAACCCACGAACCGTTTTCTGAAATCAGCCTTTCCAAGATCCCATATGAGCTTTCGCTTTGTAATAATCTCCTTTAACAGAGAAACTGCATAATTCATAATCCGTATCCTTCACTGTCAGAATTTAAAGGTATCCTTAAGACCGCTCCATTTCTTATCCTTCTCGGAAATGATCAGCTCCATTCCCGGCTCGATAGGCCACTCTACGCCGATCTCAGGGTCGCTCCAGAGAAGGCCGCCCTCATCGCCCGGATGATAAAAGTCTGTGCACTTGTAGGCAAACTCCGCCTCATCGGAGAGAACCAGAAAACCGTGTGCAAAGCCCTCCGGAATGTAAAACTGCTTCTTGTTTTCAGCAGATAAGGTCACGCCGAACCACTTTCCATAGGTTTTGGAATCGGAACGCAGGTCTACGGCAACGTCAAAGACCGTTCCCCTTACCGCATGTACCAGCTTGCCCTGAGGATACTGCTTCTGGAAATGAAGGCCCCTTAAAACGCCTTTTACGGACATGGACTGATTGTCCTGTACAAAGGTCATATTAAGGCCTGCTTCCTTAAAGTCATTCTGGTTATAGGTTTCCATAAAATAGCCTCTCTCATCCTTAAAAACCGTAGGCTCAATTACATAAAGTCCTTCAATTTCACATGTTGTCACTTTGATCTTTCCCATGATTCTTTCTCCTTCTTTCATCCATCCTGAGTCATTCAGCAGCCCGAAAGCCGCTTTTCCACATCTATCAGGAAATTTTACCACGTTATCCACAAGGGTGCAACTGTTTATGCTGCTTCTCTCTAAAGCCGCAGGCACACCACCGCAAAAATCCGCACCGCCACATACAGATCCATCATCATCACCGCATAAAGCAGCCCTCTGTCGTCGCTTCCCGTCCGTACCACCCGGCTGCTGCGGAATGTAAGCAGAACCGCCGGAAGGAAGGGCAGCAGATATCTTCCCTGAACGCCTTCAATCATGGACGCGCTTCTGGGAGTCCAGGCTAACAGCATGGAAAACATCAGCGCCCCTAAAAGCAGCAGCGCCAGAAACCAGATCCACAGCCTGTTTCCTGTGGAAAACATCACTTCTTCTCCCGGCTTTTTTAACGCCAGCACCACTAAAATGGTACACAGAGCCAATATGATCACGGTCGGTGTATTTAAAACAGGATCCTGATTTCCCAGAGAGCCGCCGATCATTCCTTCAAACAGCTGCGTTCCCTTCCACGCCAGCGTGTCATAACACATTTTCAGCACATGAAGAGGACGGTGGAGCAGCTCCGCAAAGGTATATCCCGTCTCTCCGGCCCAGGCAATATAGCTGTCCTCTGCCTGAGTATACATGGAAACGGTTCCCAGATTAACTGCAGCCATGGCTGCCGCAAAAGCTCCCAGCACCCCTGCCGCAGAAGCCGTCCACCGGCCCCAGCCCCCAAACTTTTTCACCGGGATCAGAAGGCACAGCCCCGCGATCACTCCGTATACCATCTTGCAGGGTCCCATGACTGCCAGTAAAAATGCCAGAAGAACCACATCTTTCCATTTTACCCTATCCGCCTTATAGGCTAAATCCATGCAGACTGCCGTAAAATACCCGCAGAAGGCCGTAATCAGCACATCATACGATAAAGAAGACACCAGATGGAGGTTCATGGGCAGCAGATATACGGCAAATACGGCTGTCTTTCCAAAGGGAAGCCGCCTTAAGGTCAAAAAGCCTGTGGCTGCAAAAAAGAGCAGATTAAACAGACGTCCCAGATACAAAAGGACCAGGCTTCCAAGTCCCAGAAGCCTTGCAAGGACAAAACCAAGAGCCTGAGGCCAATAGGCCAGCGGAGTGGTCCGCACAGAAAACTGATAGGAGCTTGCCATCTGACCCGCGCCCTGAGAAGAAGAACTTTGAACGTTCTCCCGATGAACAGCTTCGTTTTCACCGGAACGTTCTTCATGGATCCGCCTGTAGGTTTCTTCTGTCAAGCTCTGTCCTAAAATCACGGGCTTTTCATCCCCGCCCTCAGCACTTCCGTCATCTGCCAGCACATCCGCCACATCTTCAAGCCAGGCGTCCTCCGGCCGGATCTGGATCAGCCCCTTTTCATTGACCGAAGGAAGCCCCATCAGACGATTGGAACACTCATAGGCGCTGATATAGTGGCTTACCTCATCGGGCGCAGAAAGAGGCGGGAGCACTAGGGAATAAATCCCGCCCAGACACAGCACCGAAACCGCAAACAGGGCTTCCAGCGTCATTTTCCTGCGGATAAACAGCTCATACCCCAGAAAAACCGCCGCTGCAAGCACCAAAGCCCCAAGCCCTGCATACCAGCCAAACAGCCAGGTATTTCCTGTTTCTGTCACAGAGGCTTTCAGATCCAGGCTGTGCCACAGCAGGAAAAACAGCAGCGCCAAAGGCCCGGCCGCCCACTTATGCCCCAAAATATTCCCTTTTTTTTCCATATTACTGCACCTGCTCCGAAACAGTCCCGGCCGTCCGCCTTTCATCTCCGTCCTTCATTTCCTCTTCCTCCTCTTTGAACCGCTTTTCAAGAGCCATCTTCTGTATCAACTCCCTCTGGCGGCTTTCCAGCTGGGAAATATGGACCGTCATACTGAAAAGCTTTACGATCAGCAGAAAGATCATAAACAGAAACAGAAAATTCGTTGTGGCATAGATTCCCAAAAGTCTGGCACAGAAATCTGCCACAGAGGGAAAAACGGCGAAAACCACCAGCATAAGAGCCATGATCACCCAGAAAAGGGCAGCTTCAATCTCCATTTTTGCCTGCCGTATCTTCCTCATCATAAATGTCATGGTAAATACCGATACAAAAATCAATGCAACACGAAGCATAACTGTCATCATCAAAAACCCCGCTTTCCAGGCCTGTCCTCACGCCCTTTTACGCTCTGTCACAGGCCTTTTTCCAGTATTCCCGGTTCATGGTAAGCTTTAAGATCAGCCACTTTGGCAGCAGCCGGTAACATTTTCCTGCCCGGTAACCCAGAAATTTAAAACCGCTCTTTACCACCAGTCCCGGCACCAGCCAGGGCTTTCCCCGGCGGATCAGAAAACGGGCTGTGGATTTCACCAGACGGATTCCCTCGCTTTCCGACCGCACGCAGCCAAAGAGCTCCGGATGGTCTGCCTGAGACACCGCCAGATCGAAATTGCGTTTAAACTGCTGCCTGCAGTTATAGTTGTGGGAATGGATCACACGGGCGCCGGCAGCATAAGCCACTGCGTAGTCATCCTGCAAAAGGGCCTTTCCCGCAAAAATCATATCCTCATTAAAAATCGTCCTGCGGATAAAGCCGCCCTGAAACCAGAATTTCTCCCGGTCATAAGCGCAGCACACATTAGAGGCAAAAAAGGTCTTGATTCCCATTTGCTCCAGATCTGCCCTTGTCTTTACACAGCTTTCCTCCGGGTAATTAAAGCTCCTTGTATACCGCTCTGCCAAAGGGCAGTCCTTATCCGGGAGCTGTCTCGCATAAGCCATGATCACAGCCTCTCCCTCAGGTCCTCTCTGTTCAAAGGCCTTCACCAGCGCCTCAATCAGGTGTTCATCTGCAGGGACCGCATCATCTGTCATAAATACCACAATGTCTGCCCGGCTGAAGCGCATTCCTCTGTTTCTGGTCTCTCCGTGGTCAAATTCCTCTTTTGTCAGATGGTGAACCTCCAGGTTTTTAATTCCCTCAAACCCGTGTTCATTCCAAAATGATTTCTCCGTATTCATCACGATGATCTTCCCCACAGGCCAAGTCTGGCGCTGCAGCATTTTCAAAAGTCTTGAAAATTTCTTTCCCGGTTTATAAGTGGGGATCACCACATCCACCTTTTTTCTATCTTCCATAGGCCCTCCTTATTAAACACTCACTTTTTCAGCCCGATTGCCGTACAGATGCCAAAGCCTGCGCAAAGGCCCGCCATAAGAAGCAGATAGCACAGTGCGCCTCCGCCGATCCCAAAGGCTCCTACCAGAGCGCCTGATAAGACCACTGCTGCCAGAGCGCCTGCGCCGTATACGAAAAATACGGTTTTCTGCCTGCGCATAATCACCAGAGCATAGTACATCAGATTGGCAAAGGCATAAAAACCGCCTCCCAGTACGATTCCTGTAAATGCCCAGAAATGTGCCGTCAGCACGCCCGGATCTCCTCCCATGATCTGCTCCATCACGGAGAGAACCCATTTTCCCAGACATAAGGTTCCTCCCACTGCCAGCACCGTAAGACCGGCAATCACCGCACTGATCCTTTTAAGGGTATTAAAAAAAGCCCTCCTGTCATCCTTCCCCCAAAATTCTGTCAGGACGGTCAGATAGGGGCGGATCACAAAATTCGCTACCATATAGATAACAGAGGTAGGCATAAAAATCAAGTTAAAATACCCGGAAGCCGCATTGTTCATCCTGGCGTCAATGGCGTACTTGGCAGAGGAAAAGATATAAAAATCAAGAAATACAGACACAAAGAGAAAGCCTGTGCTTAAAAACAGTTTTCTGCACTGTCCCTTTTTTGCCTCCCATTTCACAGCGGAAAGAGCATGGATCACATCCAGATTAAAAAGGATGACTCCTCCGATCTGGGCCGCTACTGCTGCCAGACAGGCCAAAAGCAGGTTTTCAAAGGCAGCCAGTATGACCGTAAAGACAGATACGGAAAGAATGGTTCGGAAAAAATTGGATTTTCCCGTCAGATACAGGCTTCCCTGGCGCTGAAACTCCGATTCATACACGTCCGCGTATCCGTCAATCACCTTATAGACCACCAAAAGGAGTAGAATGGTGCATTTTTCTCCATTATAATCACCGACTCCCCGAAGATACGCCCCGTGACGGATCATCATAAACACAGCTCCGGCAGCCAGAGCGATCAGGCAGGTTATATTTCTGTGCTCCCTGTAATCTCCAAAGGTATATTCGCCGGCTCCGTCTGTAATGTGGAAGGGGCGGATGCCAAAATAAGCCACTAAAAACAGCTGCTGGCCCAGAGTCGAAAAGCCGAAGGAAAAAATTCCTCCCTGTTCTTCTCCTGCCAGCCGGATTACAAGAAAGGATAAAACCATGCTTGCAAATGCATAGACAAAGCTTCCTGCAATATTCCATACCACATTTGCCCGGTTTATATGATCCCCCTTATATAACAGAGTCTGCGTCATCCGTTTCATTCTCATTTATCCTTTCGTTTTTGCATCCTGCTGCCGTTTCCTGAAATTCTGGATCACCAGAATGGATAAGAGCATACGAACCATATATTTTACAGCCGTAACCGGCTTAAGATAGCTTTCCCCAGCAGTCCGGTCATCAATCGTCACCTGAACCTCAGCCACTCTGGCCCCCTGGTGGATCAGGAAGGAGATGGTATCCGGCTCAGGCCCGTAGTTCAGATTGAGGGCAAATTCCCCGATCATTTTCCGGTTAAACAAACGCATGCCGGAGGTCGGATCCTTTATGTGTGCCCCCGTAGTCAGCCGGATTGCCGCGCCGATGATACGGCTGCCCAGCATGCGAAAAGACCAGTCTTTTTTCTCTGTCACAAACCGGGAACCGATCACAATATCGTAGCCCTCGTCCATCTTCTCCCTCATGGTTTTAATAAATTCCGGACGGTGCTGCCCGTCTCCGTCAAACTGGATCGCATAGCGGTAGCCCTTTTCCCAGGCGTATTTCATCCCGGCCTGAAAACAGCCGGCCAGTCCCAGATTGACCGGAAGATCCAAAAGACGGTAGCCCCGTTTTCTGCAGATCTCTGCAGTCCGGTCCTTAGAGCCGTCATTGACTACGATATAGTCAAGCTCCGGAAAACTTTCTGTAAGCTGATCTACCACCCGCTCTATATTCTTTTCCTCATTATATGCCGGTATTACAAGCAGCACCTTATCCATCTGTGTCATCCTCTTTTTCTCAAATCCCTATCTTCCGGCCTTAATCCTTAGAAGGCCGGTCAAAACACTTACCTCTGCCAGTACAAGTCCCAGAAACATCCCGGCGGCTGTCAGGGAAGTCGGGCCTTTATGAAGATAATGTTTATAATAATACAGCTTGCTCTCATGGAGCAGCCTTTGACGGTCAGCCGCCTTTTTATAGCATTTATCAATGGTTACTGAATGGGCATGGACATATCTGGCATCCACTGCCAGAAGTGCCTTTAAACCCAGGTTTTTCAGCTTCTGCCCTAAAATCTTTTCCTCATAGTAAAGGAACACATTTCTGTCAAACAGCTCCTCTAAATCACCCGGTGTAAAGCAGCCTGTCTTTATCATAAAAAAAGACCCGGGCAGTGCGCCCACGATCCGCGTATTGCCGTCCCCGCCTTCAGGCAGTTCCAAAAGAGGCGTTTTTAATACAGGCGCAAACATCCGTCTGGCTAACGGAGCCGTATCCAGAAGATCCTTCCACATAGGCTGCAGGTCCCAGTAGGAAAACAATTCCCGGCCCTCAGGATCTGTCACCATGGCTGATGCTATGGCTCCATCCTCTCTGGCCTCAAGAACCTCTTTCAGCCGTTTTACACAGTCATCGGAAAAATGAACGTCCGGATTGGCAATTATAATATAATCCGGTTCCAGATACTCCATGGCATAATCAATTCCTGCCTGGTTTCCGCTGCCATAGCCGCCGTTTTCATCCGTCCGTATCAACCACAGGCTGGGAAGAATATCCTCTTTATCTTCCTTTTCCTCTTTTTTCCATCCAAGCTCCAGCTTCTTAAACTTCTCCCATGAATCATCGGTGGAGCAGTTATCCACCAGAAGGATATCGTCAATCAGACGGCTCTCCTTTAACTCCTCTGCCAGTCCTGCTGCAGTTTCTGCATCATTATAGTTTAAAATAATACAGCAGATCTTATCCCTGTCCGTGTCACTATCCATTGTAAACTTACTTTCTTTCCTTTCCTGTCTTTCTTGCATCGATCACCCGCATTCCAAGCCGTCTGCTTATGGCAAGACGAAGGGCGGGGCACAGCCGCGTCATCTGGTTAAAGCACCACCACAGCTGCATATAGAGGAATTTTCCCTCTGTGAGAGGCATATCCTTCCAGGGCGTCCTGGTAAGATACTTTTTATAATATTTTTTATAATGATTATGGTTTCCCCTGATCCAGGGCCTCTCATCCCCCAGATAATGGATCACCACCGGAGCACGCTTCGCCTCATAAAACGCCTGCTCTCCCACCTCTTCATAAGCGGCGCAGAGCTTTTTAAGAGTCTGATAGCGAAAATAGCGGTAATTGGTGAAAAAATTGTATTTGGGCGTCAGGGAACAGATTCTCCCCCTTAACGCGCCGTTTATGGTATCCTGATCGCAGGCAAAGAGGCTCCCTGCATGGGCGCCGTAAAAATCAAGGAGCTTTTTTAAAACATCCTCAGCTCTCCATCTGGCCAGATCCATCAGGATCACCCCGGAATTAAAGTATGCATCCTCCGGCTTCATCCCTATGGTCTCTTTCATTTCCTGATATACCGTCGGCTCCATCACCATTCCTGCCAGGCATTCCCCCAGCTCTGTCTCATAGAGAGGCTCAATCGAACCGCACACAATGGTATCACAGTCCAGATACAACGCCCGCTCAACGCTTTCAGGCAGAACCTTGGGTGCAAACAGACGGCCCATGGCGCTGATATCAAAGCCTCTTGTATCTATTTTATAAGGAAAACGCTCCTTTAAATTTCCCAGCTCCACTACGCTCAGGCTCCGCCCAAAGGAAGCTGCCAGGCTTTTAAGGCGGTTCTGATACTCTGTGCACATCCCTACAGACAAAACATAAATGTCGATGTGCTCTGCCCTGCGGTTATGGTCTAACAGAGAGCAGAGAGAAGCCGCCAGATGGCCTGCGTATCCGTCATTGGAAGCATATATGATATTGATGCGTGAGTCTGTTTCTGCCATACGATCACCTGTTTCTTACATTCTCCGGTCATTTTATTTACGATTTTACAATAAGAGCTTAAAAAAGTAAATCATCTATGGCATTTTTCCTTTAAATATGTTAAATTAGGTTACAGTACATCATCCATTCAGGAGGTTTTTTATCATGCGAAGATCCCTTCGATATATGGCTTTGGGAGTTCTTACCGCTTCCCTGCTGTCAGGAAATGCCCTTACAGCTCTGGCGGATCAGGACGTCAACCATGGCCCCGGCTTTTCACAGGCTCCCGAGGTTTCACAGGAGGCTCCCGGCGTTTCCGGCGACACCACCCAGAACGGCCCCGGCATCATCGTAGAGCCGGGAAGCGGAACCGGCGGGCAGGAATCATCCCAGTCTGAAACTGCCTCTCCGGAAACGGAAACCCCAGCTCCAGAAGCAGGAACAGAGGGACAGGCCTCAGGCGAAACAGCCGGACAGGCTCAGGAAGTCCCCCCGGAGGAAAGCACCCAGGTTCCTTCCAATCAGGCCTTTTTACAGGTGCAGCTTCTCCGTCCGGATATGACCTGGACCGATCCCATCCGTGACGATACCACCATTTATCCCGGTGAAGGCGGCTTTATTAGTATGTCCATTTACGCCAATAATCTTCCCGGCGACGTACTTTACCGCACCTACAGCGCTCCCCGCGGCTGGAGTAACTGGGCCATGAACGGCGGCCACACATCCTGGGCTGCAGACTGCCCCATTGAAGCGATCCAGATCCGTTTAAACGGCGTATTCGGAAACAGCTTTGACGTATACTACTGCGCAACCCTGTCGGATGGAACGGTCTGCGACTGGTCAAAAAACGGCGGAACGAACGGAGCCATGGCCTGCGGACGCTACATTACCGGCCTGCGTTTTTCCCTCTGGGGCAAAGGCACGGAAGGCGCTGTCTATAAAATGGACGCTCCCCTTGTATCTGCCGCACCGGACGGCATCCAGTTTGTAAACGGCACCCCCGTATTCAGCAACGGTACCGGAGATCTGTTCACCGGCTGGGTATGGAATGACAGAGACCGCTACTATGTGGTAGACAACGCGATCGTTACCGGCTGGCAGTACATTGACGGATACAAGTATTATTTTGAAGCAGACGGAAAGCTGGTACAGGATCTGGAGCCTTATCTGAACGCTCAGGGGCCTTTTATGCTTAAGATCAACAAGCAGATGAACTGTACCACGGTTTACATACAGGACGGTACAAACGGCTTTATCATCCCCTACAAGACATTCCTTTGTTCAACCGGCGACGACACGCCTCTGGGCGATCACAAGACGCCTGAGAAATACCGCTGGAGACTGATGAACACGGATGAATACTGCCAGTACTGCACCCGTCTGGATCAGGGAATTCCGATCCTGCTCCACTCTGTTATCTATGAGAGACCGGATCCCTATACCTTAAAGCCTGTAACCTACAACTACCTGGGCGCGACTCCCTCTCATGGCTGTATCCGCTATACCACAGAGGATGCCAAGTGGATTTATGACCACTGCGCTCTGGGGACAACTGTAAATGTATACAATTCAGATGTACCGGGGCCCTTTGACCGTCCGGCCATCCAGAAGATGATCCCTGAAACACAGACCTATGATCCTACTGATGTAAATGTTCCGGAAAATGGGCTAAGATAACACAAAATACCGGAGGCTGTCCGCGCCGATGCAGGACAGATCTCCGGTATTTTTATGCCCATTTTCAATGAGACGACAGCTTCACTCTTCTGCACCTCTCCAGTTGTTTTTTTGATACTCCTCATAGGAAACATCCGGGTTCAGAAACAGGCTTCCATGCATGGTTGGGGCTTTCGCAGGCTTCATATAATCCCCATATTCCTGTTTCAGCCGTCCATCATAGCCTGCCGGGGCAGGAATCCGGCGGTTTTCAAAGGGAAGATACACCATTTCATCAAACCACTGGCGCTTCCAGGTATTTTTTTCCAGATGGCGGATAAATACCGTATCGCAGACCCTTGTGGCATTCGTACCATTAAACCTCCTGCAAACTGCTTCATAAAAGGAAACAGCCCGTTCCATAGGAATCGAAAGGAAGGCTCCAAGCCTGTTTAAAATCCTCCCAAATACTGTGGCATTTTCATAATAGTCAAACCGATACCAGGTGTAAAGCACCGTCCACAATGTCTGGATGGAAAAAGCCCAGATCCTGGAGAGAACACGGCCTTCAGGCATGGCATCCAGTGGGAAAATATCAATGAAAATCCCACAGTTATATCCTGCTTTCCTGTCCTCCCTGCTGCAGCCTGTGGTACGGCTGTTTCGCAGCTGGGCATGAGCCCGCAGATAATTTTTCTCCCTGTAAGGCGTCTGTAGCACCAGATGCTCCTTTAATTCTCCCGGAGCCACCTTAAGAAATGTTTCATAGTCCTCCCGGAGCATTGCCAGATCAATATCATCATCCCAGGGAATATATCCCTGATGGCGCACCGCGCCGATAAGCGTACCGCTGTCTGCAAAATATTTCAAACCGTATTTTTTGCAGATCCGCTCCACCTCGTCCAGCATTTCCAGCTGGACAGCCCAGATCCTCTTTGTCTTTTCATCCACTCTCCAGCCGCAGCGGATTTCTTCTTTATAAAATTCTGCTGTTTCCATTTTAAACATACTCCTGTTTTTTTATAATGCGCTCCACCTGCTTCCATATAAAGGGATCTCTAAGCACCAGGAGAATCATGCCATACACCACGGCGCCGGCTCCAATCTGCAAGAAGGTCACTGCCGGACTATAGCCCCAAAGCTTTACAAGTGTACGGCCCAGCACAGCTACGCTTATAAACATGCAAACGCCCGCAATCAGCCGCCTCCAGATGCATTTCCATAAGAGCGGCAGTGTTACAAAGCCTTTGCCAAGCCGGAGATATAAAAGCGTGATAAAGCACTCCGCTGCCACTGAAGCCGCAGCGGCTCCATAGGACTGAAATTTAGGAATAAGGATCAAATTCAGGATAAAATTCACCACAGCCCCTCCTACGATCGCACGGCCGCTCTGAGCCCTTAACCCTGCCGGTGTCAAAATCTGGCTTCCCAGACAGTCGCTTAGACCCACCACTAAAACCAGAGGCGCACAGACATACATCAGAGGGATCACCGGAAGGTAAGCATCACCTAAAAACCAGGGTACAAAGCCTGCGGCAATCCCTGAAAGTCCCAGTGTGATCGGAATGGCTAAAAGAAGCACAAAATCCAGAGAACCGCGAAGACGCTCTCTCACCTCATCCAGTTTCCCTGCGCCAAACAGATAGGACATCCGTGCAGACATAACCGCATTAAAGGACATGATCAAAATCTTTGACATATTCACAAACCCTGTGGCGTATTCGTAGTAGCCATTCTGGGACTTGTCCCCATCTGTGAACCATCCCAGCATGGTTTTATCCAGGATCGTATAGACAGAGGTGGCTATGGTGGGGATAAAATACACCAGCGTTTCCTTTAGATGGCGCAGAGGCTTAAGCTGGCGGATATCCGGTTTTCCCACAAAGGGTTTTAAATAGCCCCACATGGAAATATTTCCCAAAAGTCCGGTTGCTGCCGTTAAAGCCACATATAAGAGAAGATCATTTTTAGTGCGGATAAAAAGGAACAGAAGGACAATGCCCACACATTTTACAGCCATATTCCGAAGAACAATCAGCCCGTATTCCTCCAGACCTCCGAAAAACCATGAAATATCAAAGGCCACTGCAATCAGCGTCATGGACAATGCAGCGTAATAAGGAGCATACTCTTTTGAACATCCGATCACGCCCAGCCAGAACACCAGACAGACTGCCGTCGTCCCTGCGCAGAGAAGCTCAATCTCCCAGAACAGACGGTTCAGCGCTTCCCTATCATCCCGGTGCATGGCAATCTCCCTCTGCCCGTAGGAGGCTGTTCCAAGAGCCGCCGCAATGGCAAAATACTGAACCACGGAATTGGTATAGCTCTGGATCCCCGTTCCGTCCGGCCCTAAAACCCTTGAAAGGTATGGAGTGGTAATAAAGGGGGTCAAAAGCGTCATAACCTGATAAATCAGATTATAGGTATAATTTTTACGGATACTGGGCATCCTGTGTGTCCTGCCGGACTTGTTTTTATTCATATGGATCCTGCTCCAATCTCTCCATTTATTTGCCTTCTGAAATTGTAGCATATTCGCAGGCAGGGTGCAATCCGATTTGGAGCTCATCCGCTTTTGCAGTGTGCTGTACCCCCTGCGGAAACTGCCTCCTGCAATCCCGTTTGACATACCCCCTTAAATGACTTATAATCAGAACCATAATCGGATCGGCAGATCATGGAAGGAGGAGCCCTTGAAATTCGGAGTTATCATTGTAACCTATAACCGCCTTGCGCTCTTAAAGGAATGCGTAAGCTGCGTTCTGTCCCAGACCGAACCATTTTCCAATATATGTATTGTAGACAACCACAGCAGTGACGGGACAGCAGGCTGGCTGAAAAACCTGCCGGCCTCATTTCGGGCTGAAACCGACTCCTGTACCGGGCCTTTTTTTGATATCTGCCGTCTTAAGGAAAATCTGGGAGGCGCAGGAGGCTTTGCTTATGGAATGAAACGTCTGTCTGCCACGGACTGCGACTGGATTTTAATTATTGACGATGACGCCATGATCGCACCTGACTATATAGCCGAGCTTAAAAAGGCCATCCTGAGTCACGAATACTTGGCCTACTCCGGCACCGTCACCACAAAGGGAGCCATTGATACCAGCCACCGGCGCTTTTTAAAATGCCCCACGTTTATGTTCTATGAACCGGTTCCTGAAGCATCCTATGGAACACCTTCCTTTGAATACGATATCAGTACCTTCTGCGGCCTCCTTGTAAAGGCTTCTCTGGTTCGAGAAATCGGCCTTCCAAAAACAGAATATTTTATCTGGTTTGACGATACGGAGTACTGCATGCGCTTTCACAGCCGGTCCCGGATCCTGAATGTAAATACCGCGGTTTTAAACCACCGTACCGCTCCACCTGGGGATGCTCCCACGGTCAGCTGGAAAAATTACTACGGCTTCCGCAACGCCATTGACATCGGTAAAACCTATTCCCGGCATCCCTTCCTCTATATGGCCTATATTATTTTAAATCATCTGGCTCATATTGTGCTGGACTCCCTTTTGGCCCTTCTGGGAAATCAGCCTGCCATGCGGCGGTACCGGGCCGGAATCTATAAAGCGGTATTAAAGGGCCTGCGCCAAACGCCCAATGGGATCTGTAAAGACTATCTGCCCGGAAGCGGCAAACGAATATAACGAAGGAGAACAAACACTATGCAGGCAATGATTCTTGCTGCAGGTATGGGAAAACGCCTGAAGCAGCTGACACAAAATAACACAAAATGCATGGTAAAGGTAAACGGGGTTCCCATGATCAACCGCACCTTAAGCCAGCTGGAGCGCTGCTCCCTTTCCCGGATCGTGATCGTGGTGGGATATGAAGGCCAGAAACTCATGGAGCATATCCGCACTCTTGATATCAAAACTCCTGTGGTCTTTGTAGACAACCCCATTTATAATAAGACCAACAATATCTATTCCCTGTTTCTGGCAAAGGACTATCTTCTGGAGGAGGATACCCTTCTTCTGGAATCGGATGTGATCTTTGAGGATTCTGTCCTGGACTGTCTGGTAAATGATTCCAGAGACAGTCTGGCTCTGGTGGCAAAATACGAATCCTGGATGGACGGAACCTGCGTGCGCCTGTCTGAGCAGGATGACATCGTAGATATGATCTCCAAAAAGCAGTTCCGTTTCTCAGAGATCGAGGATTATTATAAAACGGTAAATCTTTATAAATTCAGCCGTGAATTTTCCCGTACCCACTACGTTCCTTTCCTGGAAGCATACACAAAGGCTCTGGGAAACAACGAATACTATGAGCAGGTATTAAAGGTGCTGGTGGCTCTGGATGATCCCGGCATCAAGGCCAAACGTCTGAGCCCTGACCAGAAATGGTACGAAATTGACGATATTCAGGATCTGGATATTGCAGAATCCATGTTTGCCCCTGAAAAAGAGCGCACCGCCTTAATCAGCCGCCGGTTCGGAGGTTACTGGCGCTATCCCGGCATGCTGGATTTCTGTTATCTGGTAAACAGCTACTATCCGCCCAAAAAGATGCTGGATGAAATCCGATCCAATTTTGATGTACTGATCCGCCAGTATCCTTCCGGAATGTATGTAAATTCCCTTCTGGCTGCCAGAAACTTCTCTCTCCGCCAGGATCAGATTCTGGTGGGAAATGGAGCCGCCGAGCTGATCAAGGCTCTCATCGGTCATACAACTGGAAAACTTGGCGTGATCCGTCCGACCTTTGAAGAATATGCCAACCGGTATGAGTCAGACAAAGTTGTTCCATATTATCCGGATAACGATAACTTTTCCTATACGGCTGACGATCTGATAAACTTTTTTGAGGATAAGGATATCAGCTGTCTGACCGTGGTCAATCCTGACAATCCCTCCGGAAACTACATTCCCAGAGAGGATATGCTGCGGCTGATCCGATGGACGAGCGAGCGAAACATTCATATGATTGCAGATGAGTCTTTTGTTGACTTTGCAGATGAGGAAAATGCCACCCTTTTACAGGAAGAGCTTTTAGATGAGTATCCCCATCTTACGGTTATAAAGAGCATTTCCAAATCCTACGGCATTCCCGGACTGCGCTTAGGGATTGCTGCCAGCGGCAATAAAGACCGCATCTGCCTGCTGAAAAAAGAGGTAGCGATCTGGAATATCAACTCCTTAGGGGAGTTCTATATGCAGATTGAAGAAAAGTACAGAAACGATTATGCCGCGGCTCTGGTAAAGGTAAAGGCAGAACGGGAACGCTTCGCGAAAGCCCTGGGCGAAATCCCCGGAATCCGTGTAATCCCCTCCCAGGCAGATTATCTGATGATCGAGCTTACAGGCGGCCACAGCGCCGGCCAGGTCACAGAACGGCTGTTAAATCAGTACCATTGTCTGGTAAAGGATCTGTCCTCCAAACTCTCTGCTGATAACCGCCAGTTCCTGCGGCTGGCAGTGAGAAACCAGGAAGAGGATGATGTTCTGGTGGATGCGTTGAGAGAGATTTTGGTGTAAAAAAGTCTGGCCAGCCCGCCTTTGTGCGGGCTGGTTTTATACATTTTTTACTTTCTGATTATTCCAGCGTTTCCAATTCCCTGATGCTCTCTATGAAGTGCTGTTCCACCGGTGAGAGCAATTCATCAAAATAGTTTCCTCCGCCCAACCATTTTAAGCGTTCATCATCCAGTGCAAATCCTTTTTTCATATACTCTTTTAAAATAGAGCTTGCCCAAATACGGAACTGTGTACCTCGTAAAGATTTCACACGATAGCCAACTGAAATAATCACATCCAGATTATAATATTCAATATCTCTGGACACACTTCTATTTCCTTCCGTTTGAACTGTTGCAAATTTTGCAACAGTTGCTTCCTGCCGGAGTTCACCTTCTGAAAAAATATTTTTAATATGCCTTGATATCGTCGATTTATCCCGCTGAAACAACTTTGCCATCTGGTCTAATGATAACCATACAGTATCACCATCAAAAGTAACCTCAATCTTTGTCAACCCATCTTCCGTAGTATACATGATAATATTAGAATTATTTATTTCCTTCACGCTCCTTATAAAGGTTTTCATGCCGAATATAGTACTCTAACAAACGAAGCACATATTCTGGTGCATGGCGATTATCTAATTCCCAGTGCGTAAATAGACAGCTAATCGAATTTTCTGGTTGAAAAAGAGGATGTACATAACTGTCTGTACACCCTCTTTTTGTTATCGTATTCGTGCCTTCATGTCTGTTGATAGCGAAATGATTCTTGCTCAAATCCCCTTCACCTTCTCACACAACTTAGAATAAATCCGCTCCGCAAACCACGGTTCGCTGCACCGGCTTTCTATCTCATCTGCCGGAATCCAGCCCACACGGCTGTTTTCATCAGGTTTTACAGCCAAAGGCGCCTCTGTATCCCCCTCCAGGAGGAAGGTCACATTCAGATGCAGATGAGAGGATACATACTCACCTCTTTTTTCGTGGCCATCCACGGTGAGGATTTCCAGCGAAAACAGCTCATCCGAAAGGAATTTCACCTCTGTAAGCCCACTTTCCTCCTGTATTTCCTTTTTGATAACCCGTCTTACATCCTCATCTCCGTCCGCATGGCCTCCCAGCCAGGCCCATGAGCGGTAAATATTGTGGTAGGCCATCAGGACCTTTTTACGATCCGGGCTTACCACCCAGCCGGAAACGGTTATGTGGGCATTTTTATTATTTCTCGTCAATATATCCCGTTCGGAATCAATCTGCTCTAATATCAGCTCCCGATCTCTTTCTTCCTGCTCATTATACGGAACATACGCTTCTACCAGCTGCCTTAACTCATCCATCCTGTCTGCCCCCTCTTTTAAAATATCTCTTCCGCCTTCTTCATGGCAGATTCGATCACCTTATCCATATCGTAATACTTATACTCGCCCAGACGGCCTCCAAAGATTACATTCTCCTCTTTCTCTGCCAGCTTTGCATACTTCTGGTATAATGCCTGGTTTTTCTCATCATTCACCGGATAGTAGGGTTCCATTCCCTCCTGCCAGGATACGGGGTACTCTCTGGTAATCACAGTCTTTGGCTGAGTGCCGAACTCAAAGTGCTTGTGCTCAATGATCCTGGTATAAGGAGTTTCCCTATCTGTGTAATTTACCACAGCCACTCCCTGATGATTTTCTTCCTCCAGCACCTCTGTTTCAAACCGCAGGCTCCTGTATTCCAGCCGTCCGAAGCAGTAATCATAAAAGCCGTCAATGGTTCCCGTATAAACCACCGTGCCGCCCAGGCTGTTGTAATACTCCCTGTTTTCCAGATAGTCCACTCCGGTTTCAATCTCGCATCCCTCGAACAGCTTATGGATCATCACATTGTATCCGCCGATGGGGATTCCCTGATAGAGATCGTTGAAATAATTATTGTCATAAGTATAACGCACCGGCAGACGGCGGATGATAAAGGAAGGAAGCTCCTTGCAGTCTCTGCCCCACTGCTTCTCCGTATAGCCCTTTACCAGTTTTTCATAAATTTCCCGGCCTACCAGACTGATAGCCTGCTCCTCCAGGTTCTTCGGCTCTCCCTGGATTTCTTTTTTCTGTTCCTCAATGATCGCCTTCGCCTGGGCAGGAGTGGAAATGTTCCACATCTTGCTGAAGGTGTTCATATTAAAGGGCATATTATACATCTCGCCCTTATAATTTGCCACCGGACTGTTGGTATACCGGTTAAACTCTGCCAGGGAATTGACAAACTCCCACACCTTTTTATTGCTTGTATGGAAAATGTGGGCTCCATACTTATGTACATGGATATCCTCCACATCCTCGCAGTAAATATTTCCCCCTATGTGATCCCGTTTTTCCAGAACCAGACAGGTTTTCCCCTGTTTTTTTGCATACCAGGCAAATACGCCTGCATAAAGACCGCTTCCTACCAGAATATAATCGTATTTTTTCATATGATTGCCGCTCCTTTTCCCATCCGTGATCGAACCATTGATCCTATACCCGCATTATATCAGTTATCTTCCTGGCTGTCACGCTCCTACGCCAGAGGAATCCCCAGAAAATACCATCTGATCAAAAAAAGTACAAAAAGGTGAAGGGGATAAAACCAGTAAAACAAAAACTTTGCCTGCTGCTTTCCCCGTTTTCCGTTATAAAACCATATGGGCACCGCTGCCAGCGCCCCTGCTCCCAGAGTAGGGAACAGCGTCTCTATAAAACCCAGCACTCCTGCTGCCACAGTCTGCTTCCTCCGGCTGTTCCTGAAACGGTATAAAAATACAATAATCAGTATGCCGACGGCATTATAATCCGCTCCTGCAAGGACCGCAGCTCCGCAGCCGATAAAGGTGTACAGACAGACCAGATCCATTTCCTTTAGTCCATATGTCCTCTTCTCCGCCCGTTCTATCCAGCAAAGGATTAAAAAGCCGATAAAAAGCTCAAAAAACACATTTTGATACATGGGATCGAACACCCTGTTTGCCACTGCCAGATTAAACGGAATCTCCGATATCAGACCAAACAGAAGAAGGTTTCTGCCGTATTTCTTTCTGTCCCTTGTATGTACAAAGCCTTCCACAAGAAGAAAACAGTAAATCAAAAAGGCCGGGCGGCCGAGAATCCTCAGAAGCAGCGACAGCGGATATAAAAATACTCCCCATGACTGTTCCAGAAGGAAATCCATCCGTTCTGCTCCGCCCTGATAATACAGTCCATACTCCAGGACCACAGCCCCTATATGGTCAATAAACATGGAGCACATGGCAATCCATTTAAGGGCCGCTCCGTTAAGCCCTCTCTCCGGCCATACTCGTTCCGTCCAGGTAACATGCGTGATTTTATTTTTCATAAATATCCATTTTCTATCGATACTGCCCCAGTGCAAAAGGCATCAGCCGTCTGGCAACCACAGCCGCCATCACACACAGGATAAAGTCCTCTGCCGCCGTAATCAGAAAACAGTTAATTACCACCAGTTTCCAGCTTACCGGCATATGGATCACATAATTACTGATCACATAAAAATATACCATTCCGCACAGATAGTACGCCATCATGCCCCAAAAGGCAGAAAAAAGCCGCCAGGCCACCCCTCCCCCCGGACGCTTCCAGCACAGCTTTCCTGTAATCCAGGCCGCAGCCACAAAGCCGATCAAAAAACCAAAGGTAGGACGGATCAGATACGCCGGCCCTCCGCCTGCTGCAAATACGGGAATCCCCGCCAATCCCACTGCCAGGTAAACGCACACACAGGCAGCTCCCCGTCTGGCCCCCAGCACATAGCCTGCCAGAAGCACAAAAAAGAACTGCAGCGTAAAATGCATGGGAAATGGCTGAACCGGAATATCGATCCTCATATAGGCTCCTGCTGCGATCAAAGCCGCAAACAGGCCGGTAAATGCCATTTCCTGGCTTTTTATCCTCTGGCGTCCCTCTAAATGTATTTCCTGCATTATATTTCCTCCAAGTCCGGGCCGGAAAAGCCCCTTTTATTAAGTCTGATTTTCAGTCACCCTCCTATTCTATCAGGAATCAGCTCCTGTGGAAAGAGGATTTTTTTCCATAGAAAACAGCGGCTGGCTTCCTTTGAGTGGAAGCCGCCGCTGCTGCAATCCTGAATATTGCCGGTTATTAATAAAACAGCCGGTTCACCGCACTGAAAATACCGCGGATCGACGCCCGGGTAATATTGGAGCTGATTCCTACGCCGTAGGTTGCCTTTCCTGTGGTCTGGTCTACCAGATGGATATAGGAGGCTGCCTGCGCTCCGGAACCGGAGGCCATGGCATGCTCGGTATAATCCAGAACCTTGATATGGATACCGAGAGCATCCTCCAGCCCCCGCTGAACCGCATCGATGGGGCCGTTTCCAATGCCGTCGAAATGCTTTTCCATGCCATGATCCGTATAAACGACCTTTGCAAGAGTAGCAAACTCGCCGTCTGCCGTCTCCGTATCCGTGATCCGGCACTTGCGGAAATGGATCGGCTCCTTGCGCTCTAAGTATTCCTTCTTAAATTCATCCATGATCTGCTCGGGAGCTACCTCACCTTGCTTCTCTGAAATCTTCTGGATCACATCCGCAAACTCCTTATGCATGCCCTTTGGCAGCTTGAAGCCATAGAAGGTATCCATTACAAAGGCTACGCCGCCCTTTCCGGACTGGCTGTTGATGCGGACGATCGGCTCGTATTCCCGCCCGATATCGGAAGGATCAATGGGAAGGTAGGGAACCTCCCAATACTTGCTGTTTCTCTCTCTGAGAGCCTGCATTCCCTTGTTGATGGCATCCTGATGGGAGCCTGAAAAAGCGGTAAATACCAGCTTTCCTGCATAAGGATGTCTGGGAGGAATGTCCATCTTGGTGCACCGCTCACAGATCTCGGCAATCTCACGGATATTTTCAATGTTTAACTCCGGGTTAATACCCTGAGAGAACATATTGTAAGCAACGGTCAGAATATCCACATTTCCGGTACGCTCGCCGTTTCCAAACAGAGTTCCCTCTACACGGTCTGCCCCCGCCAGCATGGCAAGCTCTGTAGAAGCCACGCCTTCGCCTCGGTCATTGTGAGGATGTACGCTTAAGATAATGCTTTCTCTGTTTTTGAAATGAGTATTCATCCATTCAATCTGATCCGCATATACATTGGGAGTTGTCATCTCCACCGTAGAAGGCAGATTAATGATAATGGGATTTTCCTTTGTAGCGCCCCAGGTTTCCTGAACGGCAGTACAGATATCAAGGGCAAACTCCAGTTCCGTGCCCGTAAAGCTCTCCGGCGAATACTCCAGACGGATTTTCGTATCACAGTCTGCCGCATAGCGCTGTACCAGTTTAGTGCCTACAATGGCAATATCCTTGATCTCCTCCATATCCTTGTGGAACACCACATCCCTCTGCAGAGTGGAGGTGGAATTATAAATGTGCACAATGGCCTTTTTAACGCCATCCAATGCCTCAAAGGTCCGGCGGATCAGGTGCTCTCTGCACTGTACCAGAACCTGAACTTCCACATCATCGGGAATCAGCCTGCGCTCTACCAGAGTACGCAGAAAATCGTATTCGATCTGAGACGCCGCAGGAAACCCCACCTCAATCTCCTTAAAGCCCAGCTTCACCAGAAGGTTGAACATCTCCACCTTTTCTTCTACTACCATGGGCTCCACCAGAGCCTGGTTCCCGTCCCGCAGATCCACGCTGCACCATACCGGCGCTTTCATAATTTCCTTATCAGGCCAGGTGCGCTCCGGAAAATCTACCACCGGCACTCTTTTATATCTCTTATAATTTAACATCTCCCATGTCCTCCCTTCCGGCATTTTCCTCAAGGCTTTTGAATGTTACTTTATTATAGCATAGTGAGATATAACTTACAAGCAAGGAAAAGCTTTTTACTATTCATAATAGTTATGGATAATATTCCTGTTTTTTATTGTATCGCCTGATTCCAGGACTCCCATAAAACAAAATTGAAAGAAAACAGGATCAAATTGAATGTACAGTTTTTCAATCGTTCCATTATAATAATGTCAATACGATATGAGGAGGAAATGATATGAAAAAAGTGCTGATGCTGATCATGAGCTGCGTAGCCGCAATTTCTTTTATTGGATGCAGTGCCGCAAACCCACAGTCAGATCCAAACAGCGACGTTGGAAAAAGAAGCGTACGAATTATGATCGGATACGAAAATAATCCCGGAGAACCCATTGACTTAGCCTGTCAGGAGTGGAAACGCCTGGTAGAAGAAAAAAGTAACGGGAGTATGCGCGTAGACCTTTATCCTTCCAGTCAGTTAGGAAGCAAAGACAACATCATCGACCAGGCAGTAAACGGCGACTGTGTCATAACACTGGCAAACGGCCCGTTCTTCCAGGATCGCGGAATTCAGGATTTCGGTGTTCTCTTTGCCCCTTACCTGTTTGAAGGATGGGAAGATGTGGAAAAAGTTGTAAACAGCGAATGGTTTGATAAAAAAGCAGCCGAGCTGGAAGAGAATGTTGGTTTAAAAATTCTGACCACCTGGCGTTACGGAATCCGTCATACCATAACCAGAAAACCCGTTAATCAGGTCAGCGATCTGAAAGGCAAAAAGATCCGTGTACCAAACCAGACGATCCTGATTAAAGTATTTGAATCTCTTGGCGCTACCCCGACCCCAATGGCAATGAGCGATATTTATACATCACTCCAGCAGGGAACCATTGACGGAGCTGAAAATCCGCTTCCGGTTATCTTAAACGGCGCCTATCAGGAAGTTGCCAAGAATCTGACTCTGGACGCTCATACCTATGATATGACCTGTTGGATCATGGGAGCTGACTTCTATAACACTCTGACTCCGGAGCAGCAGCAAATCCTTATGGAATGTGGGGACGAAGCCGGAGCATTTAACAGTGAACAGATCGAAAAGGCCGATGAAGAGGCCCTTGCTGCACTGATTCAGGCCGGTGTACAGGTCAGCAGTCTGACGCCGGAAGATTTCCAGGCGGCCGGAAACGCATTTTATGAAGATCCGGAAATTAAGGCAATGTGGTCTGAAGGTCTGATTGAAGAGATCAAATCCATTATCAGTGAATAACCATCATACAGTTGAGGGAACTTAAACGGCCTCATTCAGGAAGGGATAAGAGTGAAAAATGAATAAAGAAAAAACATGGATAATGCGGCTGTGCAATCTGGATTTATTCGCAGCCTGCGCAGCACTGGTTCTGTTGATCAGTGTCACCTTTTTTGGAGTAATTATGAGATATTGTTTTGGGAATCCTTTTGTCTGGCAGGAAGAAGTACAGCTTGCCCTGAGCGTATGGGTTGTATTTCTGGGCGGCCGTTACGCGTTTGTATGCGGAAACCATGCAGCAATTGATGTAATTGTTGAAATGTTTCCTGAAAAAATACAAAAAGCCATAAGCATTCTGATCGCCATTATTTCTGTCATTGTACTGGCTTATGTAGGCTATCAGGGGATCCGGTATATTATGCAGATGGTACGTTACAATCGTGTAACAAATATTTTAAAAATCCCATACAGTCTGATTTATCTGCCGCTGCCCATCGGTTGTGCATCCATGGCCGTACAGCTTTGTATAAATACCTGGCGGGGACTTAAAGAAAAGGGAGGCAATCTGTAATATGTCAGAAACAACGATTATAATGATCGCAGTAGCTGTTTTACTGGTACTGCTGTTTTTTAAAGTTCCGGTATTCATTTCGATCCTGTCCGGTTCTGCCGTCTATTTTTTCCTTTGCGGCGGCCCCTTTACAAAAATTTTAGGGCAGCGCGTTTTGTCCGGTGTAGAAAGTATCCCTCTTTTGGCAATCCCCTTTTTCATCTGTGCCGGCGTTTTTATGAACTATTCCGGCGTAACCAAGCGCGTCATGGGATTCTGTAATGTTATGACCGGACGTATGACCGGCGGTCTTGCTCAGGTTAATGTCCTTCTTTCTACGCTGATGGGCGGTTTATCAGGAAGTAATCTGGCCGACGCTGCCATGGAAGCCAAAATGCTTGTACCGGAGATGGAACATCATGGTTATTCCAAGGAATTCTCAACCGTAGTAACTGCCATGTCATCGATGATCACGCCCCTGATCCCTCCGGGCATTGCCATGATCTTATATGGCTCCATTGCAAATATTTCAATTGGAAAATTATTTATTGCAGGAATCGGGCCAGGCGTGCTTCTTTGTGTCGCAATGATGATCCTGGTACATTTTATTTCCAAAAAGCGCGGCTACGAACCAATCCGCAGAGAAAAACTTACAATGCAGCAGGCGATTCCCGAAATCAGCCGTGCCTTTCTTCCGCTCTGCCTTCCGGTTATCATCATTGGCGGAATCCGTATGGGAATCTTTACCCCTACAGAAGCCGGAGCCGTTGCTATCGTTTATTCGCTGCTGTTGGGCGTACTCTATAAAGAGTTAAAATTAAGCGATCTGAAAACAGGGCTTAAAGAAACCGTTGCCACCACAGCATCCATCATGCTGATTGTAGGCGGTGCATCTGCATTTGCATGGATTCTTACCAGAGAACAGATACCGCAGCAGTTTACGCAGATCGTGCTTGCAACCATCCACAATAAATATATTTTCCTGCTTGTTATTATCTTATTCCTGATCATCGTCGGAATGTTTATTGAAGGAAATGCCGCTTTGATCGTTCTTGTTCCTCTTTTGGCTCCTGTAGCAGAAGCATATGGTATTGACCCCATTCACTTTGCAATGGTATATATCTTCACTATGGCCTGCGGAGGAGTAACGCCGCCTATGGGTGCGCTGATCTTTGTCACCTGCGGTATTACAAAATGTAAAATCAAGGAATTTATAAAAGAATCCATTCCTTTTTATGTCATGCTGTTTATCTGTATGCTCTTAATGGCATACGTTCCGGTATTTTCTACCGGATTGGTCAATTTATTCTACTAATCGTTTTTAAAAGGGACAACACCGTTATATACAGCCGGTGTTGTCCCTTTTTACGGATCATTCCGTCAGAAAACCGCTTTGCATCGGGAATCCTTTATTCTTTTTTCATGCTGCACAGGAATTTTCCAAACATATCACAGAAAAGTCCAAGAAGAACGCCGATCAGGATAGCTGCTGCTGCCTTTAAGTCACCTCCGGCAGCAAACATGGAAAAGGATCCCATAAAAGCACCCGGAACGAATCCCAAAATACGGTTTCCGCTGCCCGCACACATCAAAAAGGTAGTTAAAAAGGTCATCACAAGCCCTGCTGCCGTGCCATTCCCCCCCTGACTCACGGCCATGGAAACAAGCGCATATGCAATCCCGCTCCCCACACATGCAAAGGTTGACGGAAGGCTCTTTACCCCCTTTCCCGGCGCCGCAAAATAAGCGGTGCAGCCGGTAAAGCCAGCCCAGCCAGGCAGTCCGAAAAAGGAGGCTGCAAGCATCCAGATCATACAAAGAAAGGCTGTTGCAAACGCACAGCGACAGCGTTCGCTGCAGTGATACGGATCTTTCCTCATAACATCACACTTTCTTGTCCTGAGGCTCTCCTTTCCTTCCCGGCTTAATTACAATCTCACCCTTGGAAATTGCGTGAACCGGACAGATCAGCGCGCAGAGATGGCATCCTACACACTTATCCGTATTACATTTCGGTATACGCGTCTCTGCATTCCATTCCATCGCCTGATGCGCTCCGTCATAGCAGGAAATATAACAGCGTCCGCATCCGATACAGGTGTCTTCATCTATCTTTGGATAAACAATATAATCGCGGTCCAGAGATTCTGCCGGGATAATATTCTGATTTGCCAATCCAACCAGTTCGCTTAAATGATCGACTCCCTGCTCCTCCATATAATGCATCAGACCGTTCTTCATATCCTCAACAATTCTGTATCCATACTGCATAATTGCTGTTGTTACCTGAAGGGTTGACGATCCTAAAAGAATAAATTCCGCCGCATCCTCCCAGGTTTCAATTCCTCCAATTCCGGAAATCGGAAGGTTCTCCAATCCTTCTGCCGTTCTCAGCTGCTGGATAAAACGCAGGGCGATCGGTTTTACCGCCTTTCCTGAATAACCGGAAATGGATGATTTTCCGTTGACAACCGGCATACCAATCTTTCGCTCCAGATCAACATCTGTAATCGATTTGACTGTATTGATCAGAGAAATACCGTCTGCCCCTCCTTCCAGGCACGCTTTGGCGACGCCTACCATATCCGTAATATTCGGTGTCATCTTTGCCAGAATAGGAAGGGAGGAACCTCTTTTTACTGCTGCGCAATATGTACGGCACAGTTCCGGATTTGTTCCCACATCGGAGCCCATCGCATGTGATGTCATCTGAGGGCAGGAAAGGTTCATCTCAATCATATCTGCCCCGGCTTCTGTAACAAGCCGTGCCAGCTCTTCCCAGTCCTCTTCATTTGTTCCCATAATGGAAGCAATCAGAACTTTATCGGGGTATTCTTCCTTCAGCCGCTTTACATCTGCCAGATTTTCTTCCAGCGGATGTTCTGCAATCTGCTCCATGTTCTTAAAACCTACAAACGGTGTTCCTTCCTTTGTCAATGCAGCAAACCGCGGCGATACCTCATCAACCAGGAAGTGTTTTGGCCCAATGGTTTTAAATACTACGCCGCCCCATCCGGTATCATATGCTTTTTTGCACATATCATAACAATTTCCTACCGGAGAAGAGGATAAACAAAATGGATTTTCAAAGTGAACTCCCAAAAAATCAATAGATAAATCCTTACTGATCATAAACGGCTCCCCCTTTCCTGAAGGCTCTCATGGATTGCCTGTGCTGCTTCTTTTCCTTTCCTTACGGCCCAAACAACCGTCTTATCTCCCTCTGCCAGATCTCCGGTAACAAATACCTCGGGATCGGCGGTCCGATATCCGTCTGCTTTCGCTTCATTCCCTTCCATTTCCAATCCAAGGGATTTGACGTCCGGTTTCTGCCCTACAGCTAAAATAATCTTATCTGCACCAAGGCAAAGTCTGGCATCCATATGGCGGTGCTTAAAAGTTACTGTATTTCCATCCACCTGTTCCGGAATATATCCGTCAATAATGGTAACTCCTGCCTGCCTTGCGCCTTCCAGTTCTTTTTCAGAAGCTAAAAATTCACAAAGCTCCTCATATGCTACATCCGTGACTCTCTTTGCCCCAAGACGTTTCAGCGTTGTTGCCGCATCCATAGCCACATCGCCGCCGCCAATAACGACTACATGATCCGGTACTTCTTCCTTTCCGCCCTTTGCCTTTACTCTTGCCAGAAATTCCACAGCAGTCTCGGTCCGGTCATTGCCCTCAAACATCGGAAGCCATTTTCCGACACTGGCTCCTGCGGCAACCAGAACCGCATCGTACGTTTCTTTCAGCTCATCCATCGTGCAGTCCGTTCCTATATCCGTACCGCAGTGAAACTCTGCTCCCATTTTTTCAATCTTCTCGATCTCACGGTCAACCACACGCTCCGGAAGACGGTATTCAGGAATCCCATAGCGAAGATATCCGCCGGCTTTTTCAGATTTCTCATAAATATGAACTTCATATCCAAGCCCCAAAAGCGCAGCTGCCGCCTGAAGCCCGGAAGGCCCGCTTCCAATAATGCCAATCTTTTTTCCGTTCGCAGCACCCGTTTTTAAGATTTCCATTCCAACCGTCTCTTCAAAATCCGTTACAAACCGCTGGATGCCTCCAATATCAATCGGGCGGTCAATTCCGCAGCGGGAGCACGCCTGCTGGCAGTAACGTTCCGTCGGACAGACTCTCGCACATACGCCGCCTATTGCATTGTTTTCGCGGATCGTCTCAGCGGCTCCTTTCAGATTGCGAAACCGTACGCTTCTGATAAATCTGGCCGGATCCGTTCCCGCCGGACATGCCGCAGAACATGGCGCATCAAGGCAAAGCAGACACCGCTGTGCCTCCTCCATGACCGTATCCATTGTATACCCCTGTTGTGTCTCATCTGAATATCCTCTGGTCATTCCTATCTCCTTTCCTCAACAACAGCTGTTGAAGCACTTATGGCAAAATCCTGCAGCTATTCTGCCACTGTTCCCTTAGAGCGTCCTCTGTTTACTCTTACATCATACCGCTAATTTCACAAAAATAAACCTTTAAATTATGATTTTTTTATAAATTTAGTATATCTTTTATTGTTTTCTCTCTTGTATTGCTTTTCCATTATATTACATGTCTTTTCCATTTATTCCATGACAGAATGCAGATAATGTTTTTCCTGTTATTTTATCTTCTATTTTGGTATAATTGGAATCATACCGGAGGCATTATATGATGAGAAAAAAAATAATAATCATTTGTCTGGCTGTCATTACAGCCTGTTTAAGCCTGCTTTTTATGGATGAAGCAAACCTTAAAAAACCTGACGAAGAAAAAAAAGGGCTTCGTATTGCGCTTTCCAATGCAGAACCCCTGACCCCCTGGAAGACAGCACAGATCAACAGCTTCCAGGAAGCTGCCAGAAAACAGGGGATTTCCCTGATCTATGAACCGCCCGTAGAAGAAACCGTTCGCTGGCAGGTACAAAATATCCGAAAACTCTTGGAAGCAGGACTTGATTATCTCATCCTTATTCCCAGGGAGGAAACCGGCTATGATAATATCCTTACAGAGGCAAAAGAACGCGGAGTAACGGTTATCCTGGCAGAACAAATGGTAAAAATGGATCCTATCTACAATCCCGAAGAATACTATATCAGCTATATTGCACCTGATTATTTCCATGAGGGTAAATTATGTGCGGATATCCTTTCAGACTATTTTGGTAAAAAAATAGGGCATATTCTAGTCATTCAGGGAGAGCGGCGCTCTTTTATGGACTGGGAACGCCATATGGGTTTTATGCATGGCGTTCGTATGCAGAGCAATCTTTATGTGTCAAAACGCATCACCTCCGACGGCGACCGTCTGGCTGCCCAGAAAGCAGTCGAACAGCTTCTTGCCGAGCACACGATTGATTTTAATGCGGTATTCGCCCCTACTGACGAAGATGGCCTCGGAGTTTTACAGGCGCTTAAACTGGCAGGGGCAAAACCGGGAAAAAATATTGTTATCGTATCCATCGAGGGGATCCAGGATGTCCTTAAGGCTATTATTGCAGAAGAATATCTGGCTACGGTAAAAAGCGATACCGACTACGGGAAAGCCGTATTTGACCTGATAGAAAAATGTGAAAATAATGAACCGGTCCCGCGGCACATCACCACAAAAAATCAAATCTATACCATAAAAAATGCAGAGGATGTATTTGAAAATGCTTATTAAAAAGCAATTGCAAACGATAATGCAGCACACAGCCAGTAAAACACTCCAACAGCTTAATATGAAGGAAAAACTGATTTTTATTTTTACAATCGCCGTCTCCGGGATCGTTATCTTATTTGGCGTCCTACATTACCAGATGACTGCCAGGACGCTTTACCGGGAAGCCCGGGAAGAATCTGTACAGATGATTGATTATGCATGCAGCGATATCAATACTTTATTTACAGAAACATATCTTCTGTGTTCGGCAGTCAATGACGATATCAGCCTTCAGCGGCTGATGCGCCGAACATTTACTTCAAAAAAAGAACTGTTTTCCAGCGATTTAGAGGGCAATATGGAAATGCTCACCCTTCCTTCGCACAATTCCTACAATAAAGATATTTTTGGAATTTATGTACTCGGCGATCATGGAGGGCGGTATAAAAGCTGCTCCTCCTCCTTTTTATCTGCCGATCCCAGAAAGACAGACTGGTACCGCATCATCCATTCTACCGGGCGTCCACAGTGGTTTCCTCCCCATAAAAATTCCTATGTCGTCCAGACACCGGAATTTTCCTGTATCTCCATTGGAATCCCGTTCGTAGACAAATTAACCGGACATATCAAAGGCGTCATCCTCGCAGAAATTGCATCTGAAAAATTATCCGAGATTGCAGACCGGGCAGGCAACTCCGGAGGAGCCGTTTTTTTAATGGATGAACGAAACCGGATCATGAATCTTTCCGCCCTTACAAAAGACCTTTCATCGAAAGATCAAACGTCCATTGAGCAGGCCAGGAAAATGGTAGAACAGAATTTAAAAGAAGTACCGGAATATGGGGTTTCCCATATATTGGAAGACAAAAACCGTCTGGTCGTTTATCAAACGCTGGAACGGGCAGACTGGAAGATCGTAGGAGTAATTCCCAGAAGTGAAATTATCCGTTCGGTCAGATATATTAAAATCCTTACCATTATGCTGATTGCCATTTCTGTTTCCGTATCCATGGCTGTCGCCGAACTGGTGGCTGAATCCGTCACCAAACCGCTTTCGGTTCTTGCCGACGCAATGGAACAGGTACGGGCAGGCAATCTGGATGTATCCGTCCATACAGAACGAAAAGATGAGATCGGCGTTTTATACCAGTCTTTTCAGCATATGACCCGCGAAATGAGAACCATGATCCAAACCATTTACGAGGAACAGGAAAAACTCCGCATCGAAGAGCTTCGGGCTCTTCAGGCCCAGATCCAGCCGCATTTTCTCTATAATACTCTCGATTCCATTATCTGGTCTCTGCGGATGAACCAGGTAAAAGAAAGCATCCAGATGTTAGACGCTCTTACAGACTTTTTTAAGATCACACTGAGCAAAGGAAAAGATATCATTTCCATGGAAGAAGAAATCCGCCACGTAAACAGCTACCTCCGGATTCTTCACAAACGGTATTGCGAAAAATTTGACTATGACTTAAATGTGGAACCTGCGGTTCTTAAAACAAAAACCCCGAAACTGATCATACAGCCAATCGTGGAAAACGCGATCTATCATGGTCTGAAGCCAGCCGAAGGAAAGGGGTATCTATATATCCATGTTTTTGAACAGGACGGCAATACCTGTGTCCGGATAGAAGACACAGGCGTGGGAATTTCACCGGAACAGGTAAAACAGATAAACCAGGAATTGGAAACCATTTCCTCAGATCAGTCTGGTACCGGTTATGGCATACGAAATGTGAATGATAAACTTAAAATTGTTTTCGGATCTCAAAGCGGAGTGACGATCCAGTCTTCCAAAGGAGAGGGAACCATTGTGACACTTCTGCTTCACAGACAAGGAGGAATAACCAATGAGAGCGATTATCTGTGACGATGACAAAATTATCTTAAACGGGCTTTGCAGCGTAATTGACTGGGAGAGCCTGGGAGTAACCATTGTAGGAACGGCAGAAAACGGGCGGGACGGCATCCGTCTTTTGCAGGAACAGCAGCCCGATCTGCTTATGACTGACATACGAATGCCCCATGTTGATGGTCTTAAAATGATTGAAGAAGGAAAAAAGATAAATTCCAAACTGATGGCTGTCGTATTCAGCGGATATGATGATTTTGAATATGCCAGAAAAGCATTGAAACTGGGAGTAGAGGACTATCTGAGCAAACCCATCCCGGTAGACGAGCTGATCGGAATCGTAAGCCGCTGCGTCCAGAAATTCCGTCATGCCAGAGAAAATGATTATCAGGAACTGGAGCACCAGATCCGAAAACTGCTGATGTATGAGGATACCGACAATGTTGACGTTACAGCGTCCGGACAGAGTTGGGGGAGCGTTCTGATCGCAGAGCTTCCGGAGGGTATGACTCCCTGCGCTTATGAGCAGCATATGAAGCAGACAGAAACGATCATTCGTAATCTGGGAGGATATATCCTGTCCTTAAAAAACAATTATTGCGAAGCGGCATTCATATGCCATTCCAAAATGAGTACGGAAATACGTGTTCAGGAATGTATCCGGCAAATCCGGAAAGCTCTGAAACCGGAAGGGCTCTCCATCACCTGTGCTGTAAGCAGCGCCAGATATGGTCTAAAAGAAGTCAGCCGCTGCTATCAGGAAGCGCAGGAAGTATTAAAACTGAAATATGTGCGCGGAGAAAACCAGGATTTATATTATCAGGATATAGAAAACGAAACAGGGCACAGCTATCCCGAAGACATTCTGAAAACAGATCTGATCACCCCTTTAAAAATCGGCGATACAGACGCATTAAAAAAACGTTTAAATGAATTAAACCTCCATCTTCAAAAAACAGGGAACGATTCTTATCTGTATCTGCAATTCATTGTAGGAAATCTTTACAGCAGCCTCTTCCAGGAATTGTCCCGGGACGGAATCAGTGCAAAACTGATCTTTGAAGATCCTGTCGAGGAGTACCGAAAACTTCTTAACTGTAATACGATCCAAAAAGCAATCGCTGTGCTCAGCGATAACCTGATGCGGGTCTGCCAGTATATAATGGCCCAGAAGCAGCAATCGTATTCCCCTCCTGTTTTAAAGGCGCTCCAGTATATTACGGCCAATTCGCAGACTCCCACTCTGTCACTGGACGATATTTCAGACAACGTCGGATTAAGTTCCGGACGATTCAGCACCTTATTTAAAACAGAAACGGGAATGACCTTCACGGATTATCTGTTAAAAACAAGAATGGAAAAGGCAAAAGAACTTATGCTCAATCCAAACAAAAAAATTTATGAAATCGCCCTGGAATCCGGTTATGACAACATTCCCTATTTCAGTACTGCTTTTAGAAAATATACGGGATATTCTCCATCTGAATACAGGAATCAGATACGATAGCAAAAGGAACAACCGGCTCTTTTCAACTGGATTGCCATTGATAAAGAGCCGGTTTCTTTATTTCCTTATTTTTTTAAACAACATTTCCCTTTCAGATGCAGTGCCCCTGGGCTTTCATAACAGAAATCACCTGATCCACATAGTTCTCACAGGTCTCCATGTCAGCTGCCTCTACCATAACGCGGACCAACGGCTCTGTTCCTGAGGAACGAAGAAGGATCCGTCCGTCGCTTCCGAGCGCTTCTGTTACCTTCCCTACCTCTTCCTGGACCTTTTCATCCTCCTGAGCTGCAATTTTGTCCTTTACCCTTACATTTTTAAGGACCTGAGGATAAATCTCCACCTCAGAAGCCAGCTTTGCCAGCGTCTGCTTCTTTTCCAGCATGACTTCCATAACCTTTAAAGAGGTCAGGATACCGTCTCCCGTGGTTGCATGCTTGCTGAAAATAATATGGCCGGACTGTTCGCCTCCCAGGCAGTTTCCCGTAGCCGCCATGTTTTCATACACATACTTATCGCCTACGGCTGTCTTTTCATAGGAAATCCCTTCTCTGTCAAAGGCTTTGTAAAGCCCGAAATTAGACATAACGGTCGTAACAACCGTATTGTTAAACAGGCTGCCCTGCTCCTTCATGTATTTTCCGCAGATATACATAATGCGGTCGCCGTCCACGATATTCCCCTCATTGTCCACAGCAATACAGCGGTCCGCATCACCGTCATAGGCAAAACCGGCGTCGCAGCCATGCTCTGCTACAAATTTCTGAAGGTGTTCAATATGGGTAGAACCGCAGTCTGTGTTGATGTTCAGGCCATTGGGTTCATTGTTGATCACAAAGGTCTGAGCACCCAGAGCGTCAAATACATTTTTTGCAATGGCAGAAGCGCTTCCGTTGGCACAGTCCAATGCCACCTTCCTGTTTTTAAAGGAACGCGTTGCCGTCGAGATCAGATATCCGATATAACGGTTTCTTCCGGCTGCAAAATCCACGGTACGGCCGATCAAATCCCTCTTTGCAAGAGGAAGCTCCTCCATCTTGCCGTCCAGATACCGCTCAATCTCCGTAATCACTGCTTCTTCCAGCTTTTCTCCCTTTTCATTGATCACCTTAATACCGTTGTCATAATAAGGGTTATGGCTGGCGGAAATCATGATGCCGCAGTGGAACCCCTCTGTGCGCACCACATAGGAAACGCTGGGAGTCGTTGTCACATGAAGAAGAAATACGTCTGCTCCGGAAGCTGTAAGACCGGATACCAGAGCGTATTCAAACATATAGCTGCTTCTGCGGGTGTCCTTTCCGATTACTACCTGACAGCGCTCTTCCGGATTCTTCTGTCCGTAATACCAGCCTAAAAAGCGGCCTACCTTATATGCGTGCTCCACTGTCAGCTCTACATTGGCCTCGCCTCGAAAACCGTCTGTTCCAAAATATTTTCCCATTGCTTTTATAACCTTTCTGTCTCAGATTTTCCCTGCATCATGCAGTCTGCCTTCCCCGTTACTAAATCTCCTGTCCTGCCTTCTTAAGCTCCTCTAAATACCGTCCCAGAGCGTCCTGCCAGGAGGGAAGGCGGCAAAAGCCCTTCTCTGTGAGCTTTTCTTTGCTCATGCGGCTGTTTAACGGCCTCTTTGCCTTCGTTGGGAAGCTGGATGAATCCACAGGGCTTACCTTTACATCCATACCTGCCTGTCGGAAGATCTCGCAGGCAAATTCATACCAGGAGCACAGTCCCTCATTGGTGGCATGGTAACGGCCGTAACGGTCGGTCTGGATCATTTCCACCAGAAGCTTTGCAAGATCATAGGTATAGGTAGGAGAACCGATCTGGTCGTCTACCACGCTTACCGCCCCTCTCTCCTTTCCCAGACGCAGCATGGTTTTTATGAAATTTTTTCCATTTGTGCCGAATACCCAGGCAATGCGGACGATAAAGAATTTCTCCACATTCTGCTCTACCGCAATCTCACCCTCATACTTTGTCAGTCCATAAACGTTTAAAGGCTCTCTGTGGTCGTCCGGCTCCCAGGGGCGTTCTCCCTGTCCGTTAAACACATAATCTGTGCTGATGTACATCATCTTGATATCCAGCTCTTTGCAGACCTTCGCAATATTTCTGGTGCCGTCCGCATTGACCCTCCGGCACAGCTCCACATTGTCTTCCGCCGCATCTACTGCAGTATATGCGGCACAGTGGATCACTGCGTCCGGTTTTGCCTCCTTTATCACCCTCTGGCAGGCGCCTGCGTCTGTGATGTCCATTTCCTCCACATCCACGCCAATGCCTTCTATCCCCTTTGCTGCCAGCTCATCCATCACGTCATGGCCCAACTGCCCCTTTACACCTGTTACCAGAACTCTCATACGTTTAAACTCCTCATTCTTTCACTACTATGGCACAAAGGCTGGCAGCGGCAAATATACTCTCTTTAAGTGTCTTTGCCGCCGTCAGCCATACGTTTGTTTCTCTTATTTACAGGCGGTTTCCGTACATCTTATCAAAATAACTGCTGTACTCTCCGCTTAAAATATTTTTCCACCAGTCCTGATTGTCCAGATACCACTGGATGGTCTGTGCAATGCCTGTGTCAAAGTTATACTTTGGCTTCCAGCCAAGCTCTGTCTCGATCTTCGTGGGGTCAATGGCATATCGCATATCGTGTCCCGGACGGTCTGTAACAAAGCGGATCAGGCTTTCGGGCTTATCCAGAGCCTTTAAGATGGTCTTTACAACCTCCAGATTGGTGCGCTCATTGTGACCGCCGATATTGTAAACCTCTCCCTCGCGGCCCTTGTGGAGCACCAGATCAATGGCCTCACAGTGGTCTGCCACATGGAGCCAGTCACGGACATTTTCACCGGTTCCGTATACGGGAAGCTCTTCATTTGCCAGGGCGCGGCTGATGATCAGGGGGATCAGCTTCTCCGGGAAATGATAGGGGCCGTAGTTGTTGGAGCAGCGCGATACGGTCACAGGCAGTCCGTACGTTCTGTAGTAAGACAGCACGAAAAGGTCTGCGCTTGCCTTAGAGGAAGAATAGGGGCTGGAGGTGTGGAGAGGGGTTGTCTCTGTAAAGAAGAGATCCGGACGGTCTAATGGCAGATCGCCGTACACCTCATCCGTTGATACCTGATGGTAGCGCTTGATGCCGTAAGTGCGGCAGGCATCAAGGAGCGTGGTCGTTCCCATTACATTGGTGCGCACAAAGGCCTCCGGATCCGTGATGGAGCGGTCTACATGGCTCTCAGCCGCAAAATTTACCACCATATCCGGCTTTTCCTTCTCAAACAGTTCAAAAATAAATGCCCTGTCTGCAATATCGCCTTTTACGAACCTGTAGTTCGGCTTATTCTCAACCGGCTTTAAATTCTCCAGATTGCCCGCATACGTCAGAAGATCCAGATTGATGATCTCATAATCCGGGTATTTATTTACCATATGATGTACAAAATTACTTCCGATAAATCCGGCTCCGCCGGTAACGATGATCTTCATTGATTCTATTCCTCCACATTCTGCTGTTCCTTCAGCTTGTCCACATATTTGCCGTCCAGAACATCCTTTAAATACTTTCCGTACTGGTTTTTCTTAAGAATCTCATACGTTTCAAGAACCTGTTCTTTCGTAATCCAGCCGTTTAAGTAGGCAATCTCCTCCAGGCACGCAATCTTTCTGTGCTGGTGGGTTTCTACGGTCTTTACAAAGTTGGTGGCTTCGACCAAAGACTCATGGGTTCCCGTATCCAGCCAGGTAAAGCCCTGTCCCAAAAGGATCACATCCAGCTCGCCGTTTTCCAGATAGATGCGGTTTAAGTCTGTGATCTCCAGCTCGCCTCTGGCAGATGGCTTTAAGTTCTTTGCGTACTCTACCACACGGTTGTCATAGAAATAAAGTCCTGTGACACAGTAGTTTGACTTCGGCTTTTCAGGTTTTTCTTCAATGGAAACAGCCTTTCCCTTTTCATCAAACTCCACAATGCCGAACCGCTCCGGATCATCCACATAGTAGCCGAACACAGTCGCACCCTTTTCTCTGGATGCCGCTGCCTTTAACCGCTTTGTAAGGCCCTGTCCATGGAAAATGTTATCGCCCAAAACCATGGCAACGGAATCGCCGCCGATAAATTCCTCTCCGATGATAAAGGCCTGAGCCAGTCCGTCAGGGCTTGGCTGAACCGCATAGCTTAAGTTGATTCCAAAGGGATTCCCGTCTCCCAAAAGAGCCTTAAACCGGGGCGTGTCCTCCGGTGTGGAAATGATCAGTATATCCCGGATCCCTGCATTCATCAGAACAGACAGCGGGTAATAGATCATTGGTTTATCGTAAATAGGCAGAAGCTGTTTGGACGTAACCTTTGTCAGCGGATACAGTCTGGTTCCGCTTCCTCCGGCAAGTATGATTCCCTTCATATATTTCCTCCTCGCAGATCCGCCGCGCAGCGGATCCGACCATTATTTCTTTCCCCACTATACCATACAATCCCCTGATTTTCAAATACTGGAAGCAATATTTTGGGAATATTAAGGATTTTTATTCAATGGGTTTCTGATAAAAGCCGCCGAAAAATGTTTCTGTGGGCAGAACATTTACAATTACATGGGGATCCACCTGGCGCATCAGGTGGACAATATCCTGAACCTCATACGCGGAGACAACGGTGTGGAGCAGGCTCATCTTCTTTCCGCTGTAGCCTCCGTGGCCGTCCAGGACAGAGATTCCGTGACGGTACTGACCTACATACGCCTTTACCACCCCTTCCGGCTCCTCCGTTGTCACCTGAAGCGTTACCCGCTTATACCGATGATAAAAGCTGTCAATGGTCTTTGTGGAAATGAACTGAAACATAATGGAATAGCCCGCGTATTTCCAGCCAAAGAGATAACCGAACACACAAAGCATTCCTGCGTTAAAGGCAAATACATACTGCCAGATGGCCTTTCCCAGACGGTTTGACACATAAAGGGCGATAAAGTCCGTCCCTGCGGTAGAAGCGTTTCCTTTTAATGCAACCACAATAGCCAGACCGTAGATAAAGCCTCCAAAGCAGATATTTAAAAGCGCATCCTCAAACAAAGGCTCAAACAGGGACAGTTTCAAAAGGAAGCTGGCCAAAAAAACCTGGATCATAGAGAAAATCACAAATTTCTTTCCAATGTGGCGGTAACAGAAAATGGCAACCGGCACATTTAAAGCGATCATTCCCAGGGAAGTAGAAAAATGAATCCCCAACAGGCCTGTAATCTGCTCCGTCAGACGGGCCACTCCCGTAAAGCCGCTGGGAAGAATCCCCGTAGGCGTTAAAAAAACATTCATAGCAAAGGCCTGCAAAAGAGCGGAAAGAGTTACGGCCGCCGCTGTCATCAGATACCTCAGCGTTTTACTGTTCTTTTTCATCATACACTCCCTTTCAGCTTTCTTACCAGCGTTTCATTTACTGCATCGTAATCATTTTCATGAGGCGCCGGAGCAAAGCAGTAATTCACCCAAGGGCCTGTGGTAGTTTCATCCCGCTTCCAGTCCCTGCAGGAGGAATGAACCTGGGTAAGGCCGGTTTCCTCCAACAGCGCTTTTGCATTGTCTGCGTTGATGCCGCTTCCTGCCAGAAGCTGGATCTGGTTTCCATAGTTTTCCTGAAGCTCCTTTAAAAGACCGGCTCCGGCAGCTGCCTTTTCCTTAAGCCCGCTGGTGAGAATACGGTCTGTTCCCAGGCGGATCAGCTCCTCAATGGCTTCATATGGATCCTCCACACAGTCAAAAGCCCTGTGGAATACGGCTTCCCCATGAAATTCATGGATCAGGCGGATCATACGGCCTGTCCTTTCACTGTCAATTTTTCCCTCAGATGTCAAAAAGCCAAAAGCAAGCCCGTCGCTTCCATTTTCCATCAAAATACGGGCGTCTGCAAACATCTGCTCTGTTTCCGCTTCTGTGTAGCTAAATCCCGCTCCTCTGGGCCGTACCATGGAAATCACCTTCAATCCCGTATTTTCCTTTACCAGCCGCAGACTGCCGATGGAAGGCGTCAGGCCTCCCAGATACACCGCACTGTTTAATTCGATCCGCTCTGCGCCTCCCTTCCAGGCCGCCAGGGCATCCTCATAGCTTCCGCAGCATATTTCTATCATAACTACTCCTTTCTCTTTGCAATCCTCCCAAAAAACCTCTGGGGGATTTCAAATACAAATATAATTCCCAGCACAATGGCTGCCGCTGCCTTCACGGCCTCAAATCCCGTGCGGCTTGCCAGCGCCAGCTGGTCGGTGACAATGTAGTGGGCAGTCCAGTAGATGCCGGCTCCGGGAACAATAGGGAAAATACCTGGAATCATAAACAGGGTAGCCGGACAGCGCTCCCAGACCGCAAAGAGCCTGGACAGAAAGATTACGGCAGCTGCGGAAACGAACGTAGACTCTGCGGACGAAAGTCCGTCCCAGTGAAAACAGAAATACACCAGCCAGCCGATGGCACCACAGGCAGCACAAAGCCCGTAATATTTTTTCGGCACAGAAAAGAGGACTGAAAAAGCAGCCGTTCCTACTGCGGCGGCAGCCATTTCCCCTGCCAGTTCTCCCCATGGAAACGCATTCATAAAAGATTTCCTCCTGTCAATCTATAGTACATGGTAAGTACAAATCCCATTCCCAGGGCAATGCTTAAAACCACCAGCCCTGCATCCATCATCCGCACAGAACCGGCAATGTAGTCTCCATCCGTAATATCGCGGATCCCGTTTGTAAACGCCACTCCCGGAATCATGGGGATCACAGAACCGATGATCATGGAGCTGATGTGATGGCCCAGCCCCAGATGGTAAAGCACCACGCAGCAGAAGGTCACCAGAGCTCCTCCCAGAATATTCTGCACCAGTTTTGACAGATTTTTCCCTATATATAAAATATAGACATACAGCACAAGGCCGGACAGAAAAGCAGCTGCGCTGTCTGCCAGATCGCCGCCCAGCAGATAGCAGAACGCCCCGCTTCCCACCGCCGAAGCCCCGATCTGAACGCCCTTTCTCTTTCCGGGCATCTGTTCAATATCATCCAGGCATCTCCCAAGCTCCTCTACCGTATGCTTTCCCTCTTCAATCTCCCTGGAAAGCTGATTTACAGCCGCCACACGGTTTAAGTGCGCCCCGCTGACAGGAATGTGCTGTACCCTGGCAAAAAAGCTTTCCCTTTCGTTCCCCATGGTAGAAAAAATACCGTTGCTCAGTACAAAGGAATTGGCGGATTCAATCCCGTAATGACGGCAGATCCGGTCAATAGTTTCCTCCACCCGTGAGATCTCCGCCCCATTTTCCAAAAGGATATGCCCGGCACGCATGGCGATTTCCATGATTTTTTCTTTCTGTTCTTCAGGGACGGTGCAGATGTGGGGATGGGACTGTAGTCGTTTCTGTTCGATCATTTTATATTATCTCCTGCTTATTAAACACATATTTTTATTGTACTCTGAATTCCCCATGAAAACAACCATTCCTTGCAATCCGGATATCCGAATATTACTTTTATCCTTTTTCATGCTGCATTTAAAGAAAACATATACCACAATATAATAATTAAAGGAGTACGAACTGAATCATACTCCTTTTTGTTTACTTCATATCATTTTTTAAGAAATACTTTTTCCCACTCTTCAGGAAGATATTTTCTGGTATTACCAATCATTTCTTTCAGAAGTTTTTCTCCATCTCCAAAACTGATACGCCCATGAACCAAAGGATCTTTCATAAAAGCTTCATAGGCTTTTTCAAAGTTACATTCCATTGCAGCTTGCAAAATTTTTTCATAACCTTCAATATGAGGCATTGTAAGTCTTCTGATTTCTTCAGGACATACTCCAGCGTAAACTGGTGCAATATGATCCCTGCTAAATACCGCATTCGTTTCTACAACAGATTCTCTGGGGAAATTTGGAATCTGACCGGCAAAATTAGGAATATTTACATTGGTTACAAAACGTTCTAAACCACATAAAGCTTTTATTAAACGCAATCCCTCCTCTCCTGTATCCTTTAATTCTAAGTTTTCTAAACCGCCAGCAAGTCGCTCCGCCTGTCTATTTTTCTGTTCCTGTCGTTCTTTTCTCCACGCTACTGTAGTTAATGCAAACTTCCATTTCTTTACGGTTTCTGGATCTTTCAAATACATCTCCCCAGGCATAAACTCTGCCAGATGTCTGTCTCCTGCAGCAGCAATTGCGCCATACCGGCGGAATAAATCAAACTTCACCCGATGTGCACAGTTAAATGTACCATTCATCCAATTTCTATCCGGATCATGATATCCTTCTTCAAAATTACGCTCAATAAAATTCTGATAAACAGGAAATAAATCCATATCCTTGTAAGATGCTTTGGTAAACCATGTAAAATGATTAATTCCAATCACATCTACCAATATTTCTTCTCTTTCTATCTCCTTAATTCCTGTTTCCATTCTAACAATATCGCGCAGAACCTTCTGAGTTCCAAACACCTCATGACAGCATCCAAACGCTTTTATTCCGGGAAAAACATGATATAATGTCTTAACACACAATGACATGGGATTCGTATAATTTATCACCCATGCATCAGGACAATATGTATGTATCGCCTCTGCAATTTCTGCAAACATTGGGATAGTACGTAACGCACGTACCAGTCCTCCCGGTCCCGTAGTATCGCCTACCGATTGATAAATTCCATATCGTTCCGGTAAATGTACATCTGATTCCATCTCATCAAATGTTCCCGGAAGGATTGAAATTACCACAAAATCGGCTCCTTCCAACGCAGTTCCCAATGATTCACTTGTTTCAAACTCCCACTGTCCCTTCACATCCTCCCGTGAAAACAGTCTTTTTCCTATTATTTCATTATCATGAGCCGCCTCTCTGTCAATGTCATATAAGCGTACCGTTCCACTTATACTTGTTTCTTTGGACAAATCTGTCATAAATACCCAGGCCCAGGCATGACTGCCTCCTCCAATATAAGCAATTTTCAAGTCTTTTATATGCTGTTTCATCACTCTTTTGTCTCCTTTGGATTTTCATTAAATGTGATATATGACATGTCCGGAAATGAGTATTCGCCTCTATAATTAGAAGCATTATACACCGGATATTTGACTGGATGATACGAACTATCTTCTATTTCATTTTCCTGTGTATAAATATACAGGCTATGGTAATCCCATACTACAAGTTCATCCCTGCTATCCCCGAGTAAATCTATAGCCTCACAGCACATAACTGGATGACCATCATCTGGAAATACAACTGCAATATCTCCATGACCATCCATCAGTCCTCCTTTTTCAGCATCGGCGTTCGTAAGAAAAAAATCCGTCCCATTCCCCAGCCAATTTACAGGAGCAAGTATATTGCCATTCATTTCATTCTCTTTTTCCCATAACTCATTTCCATCTGAATCATACAGATAAATCACTCCCTGATGTCCCCAAAAATTAGTTACTGCAATTTCAAATCCTTTACGTTCCGGCAGATAGTTGGCAATGCTGATTCTTTGTGCATGTCCAATATAGTCCCTGCTCAAAATATTTCCCTGGAAATCTCCTATAAAAAATCCCTGAGTACCGGAAACACATGCAAAATACCCCTTATCTATATCATTTTTAAATTTACCAGCCACAATTTCATCGGTATGATCCAGTTCTATAGAATACGTCCACAAAACATTCCCCTGACAATCTAATAGTGTATAACCCACTAAAATCTCATCATGTCCATCCCCATTTACATCTACGGCCAACGGATAATGGCCTGTATTCTTAGGACTTTGGTATTTCCATAATAAATTTAAATTGCTGTCTAATGCATAAATACGGCAATATCTATCTTTTATTAAAATATCACTCGGCCTTTCCAGACCTCTAAAATTGCAAATACGAATTCCATCTGGGTTAATTCTATCAAAAGCGTACTGATTATAGGGCACACCTATCAACGTTTCGTTATCTTCATCTGATACAGGTGTAGCTGCTGATTTTTTTATCTTTCCCGTCCTTCCATCAAGAATCTGAATTTGAAAATTTTTTGCTGTAATTACCTCATCATATCCATCACCGTCAATATCATAAACCTGACACGGAAGATCCGCGCTGATCTTTCCAAGAATATTTGAGTTTTCTGAGGGTTCTCCAATCTGCCACAATATATTTCCATTCAAATCTATAGCTGTGAGACAGCTTATATGAGCATATGCATCTCTATCTACTCTTTTCTGAGCCTGTGGAATTACAATCTGCCATTCATCATTTCCCAGAAGATGTCCAAAACGAATCTGACGGCTGGTTCCAAAATTCTGAAGATCCAGCTTACGCACTAATTTCATATGAGGATAAGACGCCTGAAGCTTCTTCAAACGTTTCTTCTCTTGTTTTTCCAAATATTGAATTTCTCTAAAAGTGCTGTCTTCCGTACTGACATATATATCTGTAAACTGTGTTGGGCAATCGGCCGTTATTCCTATCTTTCCTCCACGCATTGCCAATTCTGTATCCATATCCATAACCAGCGTACTGTTTATAAAACATTTTACATTTTTCCCATCCACGGATACCTTTATTTTATACCACTGATCCGAATCAGACATAAATTTCTTTTCCGTTAATATATGGACTTCTTCCTTGTGACGCCATGCAAGTCTTGCTGTTTTCTTTTCTTCTAAAGAAAATACGAGGGTATCAATGCTATTATTCATACAAAATGCAATTCCTGCCATACCACTGGTTGAAATCCTGCGCATAGACACAGAAACGTCATAATCCTTCCAGCCCGTATTTCCTGTCTGGAGCGTTGGAAAAATACGATGTGGAATACCTTTTTCAATACGACTCTGTTCCATATAGTGCTTTCCGTTTTCTTCCGTAACAATCCATGACGGTCCATGTCCATTATAACGGTAATTACATACCTGATCCTTCCATTCGCCGCAAACGCCTTTTGGTGTCACATAGTGATATTCTCCAGCAGCTGAGTGATCTGGATCATAAGGAAATTCCCCTATAGGGAATTTCCTAAAATCATCTGAAAACAGACATATATTTCTCATAATAGTTACCTTCTCTCCATCTTATCCCTTAATTCCACTGGAAGCCACACCCTCTACGATATATTTCTGCAACAGCATAAAAATGATAATAATCGGCATAAGGGACAGTACGCACATTGCAAACATCGCACCATAGTCAGAGGAACTCATAGGATCGGTGAAATTTTTCAATGCAATGGATACCGTATATTTTTCTGGCGAATTAAGATAAAGCAACGATCCCATGTAATCATCCCATTTCCAGTAGAACTCAAAAATCGCACACGTTACCATTGCAGGTTTTACAAGCGGAAGCATAATACTGGTAAATATTGTATATGGACTACATCCATCCATCTTTGCTGCCTCATCTAAATCCTTTGGTACTCCTTCAATAAACTGCATTATCATAAAAATAAACAATGGCTTAGCACACCAGGCCGGGACTACAATTGGCATCGGGGAATTTACCCATCCTAACAAATTAAAAATAATATATTGGGGAATCATAATTACCTGATTCGGAAGCATCATTGTAATCATCATGCAAAAAAACAATCCCCTTTTTCCCGTAAAGTTAGCTCTTGCAAAACCATAAGCTACCATAGTTGAAGAAATAACCGCACCAATCGTTGCAAGTACTGTAATTATAATCGAATTCTTGAAGAATGTAGCAAAGGTGATCCCACCGAATCCCTTCCAACCGGTTATGTAATTTAAAATCGTCCATTGACTCGGAATCAGCTGAGCAGCCGTAGTCATAACCTGATCTGTGGGCTTAAATGAACTGAGAAACATCCATGCAATAGGATAAAACATGAAAATGGCAATTCCTCCTACTATCACATGGAAAACAACTGCATTCCATCTGCGTTTTGTTTTCATTCCCATCTTCATGTCCTGCTCACCCCCTTCTTCTTTTTAGATGCCATATCTGTATTATTTTCATAAAATACCCATTGTTTTGAAGAACGAAATACCATTGCTGTAAAAAATCCTACAATTACCAAAAGAATCCATGCCATAGCAGACCCATATCCCATTTCATAATATTTAAAGCTATTTTGGTATAGATAAAGGATATAGACCAGTGTTTCATTAACAGGTCCTCCTCCAGTAATGATTTGTGCCTGTGTAAATACCATAAAACCATTAATAATCTGCATAATCAGATTAAACAGGATAATAGGACTTAAAAGGGGCAGCGTAATAGAGAAAAACATCCTTATTTTTCCTGCTCCATCCACCTCTGCTGCTTCATAGTACGAAGTTGAAATCTGTTTTAAACCCGACAAAAAGATGAGCATAGACGATCCAAACTGCCATACATACAGCAATATCAAAACATAAATTGCAGTATCTGTATTTCCTAACCAGTTTATCTTACAATTAATACCCATCGCCTGGAGAATACTGTTAAGAACACCTGATTTTGTAAACAGGTTTCTCCACATCACAGATACTGCTACTGATCCGCCGATTATAGATGGAAGGTAATAAACTACCCGGTAAACTGGAACTGCCCTGCTTTTACGGTTCAAAATCATAGCTACAAACAAAGCGAATATCAATCTTAATGGAACCGAAATAAACGCAAATTTAAATGTAACAAACAGTGATTTTAAAAACAGCTTATCCTGTGTAAAAAGTTTTACATAATTGTCCAATCCAACAAATTTTGTATCCGGAGACAAAATATTAAAATTAGTGAATGACAAAATAAAGGACATAATAAAGGGCACTAATGTAAAACAGAGAAATCCTGCCAGCCATGGAAAAATAAATACATATCCCACTACATTTTCATTATAGATGGACCATTTTTTTCTGCCACGTTCCACGTCTTTAACCTCCTGGCTGTTTTTTTATTTTGCAAGAATTTCCAACGACTGCTCCATCCAACTATCTACACATTCCTGTGCAGTCATCTGTCCATACATCAATTCATTCACATTATTGTTCAGTACCTCTACACACTGTCTTGATGTAGATGGTTCTGCCGGATCTGCATCGCGGCAATAATCCACTACCTCATCCATAAAATCATATACCTTTTTTTCATTTCCCTCTGCTTTGGTTTTTAATTCCTCACGGATTATTTTTGAAGCCGGTATTCCACGTTCTCCATTTAATGTTTCATTTGCAGTCTTATCATTGATAAAGAAACTGATTGCTTTAGCGGCAGTTTCAGGATCAGGACAATCTTTTGTTATGGAAAAGAACTGAGCCGGCCTTACATACATTCCCTTTTCCGTCCCATTATCAAACAAAGGCTGTGTAGTCATTGCCAGATTCTGGTCAAAGTAGCCTGCAAAGTTAGAAAATTGAGAACTCCAGTTCATTCCCATTGCAGCTTCTCCCGTACAGAGCGCTCTTTCTGAATTATCTTTCCACAAAAGCTGATCTCCCGGATTAACAAATACGCCTTCCTGTGTTAAATCATAGCAATCCTGCAGAACCTGAACAAGCTCGGCTTTCGTTGTATCGTCAAAGCCAAACCCTTTTCCATCCTCAGAATATAAAGCCTGTCCCTTGGAACGAATCATTGGTTCTAATAAATATCTCGGCATTCCTAATGCCACATTCTCTGTCTGTACCCCTGTTTTTTCATAAATCTCTCTTGCAGCAGATACAAATTCAGACCATGTCCAACCCATCTTCGGAGTTTTTACCCCGGCAGCATCAAAAAGATCCTGATTGTACATAATTGTCATTACATTGGCCCCAAGAGACACTCCATAAAACCCATCTTTATAATTTCCTCCGGAAATATAAATATCGTCACAGTTACTTAAGTCCAACGCTCCGCTTTCCACATATGGATTTAAATCCAGTAAAAGTCCATTATTAATATAACCGGCATACTGATCCGTTACCTGCTGAACAATACCAGGAAGATTATTTCCTACTGACTGTGTCGCCAACGTTTCCCAGTATGCATCATAACTGTTATACTCATATGTAAAATCAGCACCGTTGGCCTCAGCAAACGCATCAAATGCCGCAATCGTCGCATCTGCCCGTTTCTGATTTCCCCACCATGCTATCCGAATACCTTCGCCTGTCTTTCCATTTGCAGATGCATTTTTCCCTGATGCATCCGCCTGAGTATTTTCATTCTGAATAGCCGTTGGTTTTTCATCCGAGTTTCCCGAACATCCTGTCACTGCCACTCCTGCTACCGCTGCTGCTGCTAAAAACAATAAACTTTTCTTCATAAACAACCTTCCCTTCTCTCTGTTTTAAAATACAGATTTTATTGATATTTTTATTATACAAACAAAAAAACACTTCTTTAATCCAAAATAATGTCTATTTTGTGCAAAAAAGTGTTTTCTATAATTTGTAATTATATAGATTTCTCTCGTAATTCCGAGGGAGATTTCCCAAAATATTTTTTTAATACCGTACTAAAATACTGTGGATTATTCCCAAACCCCGTTCTTTCAGCAACTTCATAAACCGTAACATCACAATTTTCCCGAAGCAGCTGCGCCGCCTTCTCCATTCGTTTAATCGTCAAAAATGTAGAAAATTTATATCCTGTTTCTTTTAAAAACAGTTTAGACAAATAATTTCCGCTCATAAACAAAACTTCATCAGCAATTTGCTTTAAAGATAATTCCGGCTGATCTAAATTCATTTCTACACAAGATATAATTGTTTTAACAGTTCCTGAGTACTTTTGGGGATGTAGTTGAAGTGTCGTCTGCTGTTTGGGAAAATGCAAATCCCTGATGCGTATTAACGCGTCTAAAAGTTCTTCCTCCTTGATTGGTTTCAATATATAATCATCTGCTCCATATCTAAGAGCCCTCTGTGCATATTGAAAATCATCATAACCAGACAATATCAGAAATTTAGAATCATATCCACTTTCTCTGCTGTTTCGAATGAGTTCCAAACCATCCATAACAGGCATTTTGATATCGGTTACTACAATGTTAACAGATAATTGCCCCAAATATGCCAAAGCTTTTTCTCCATTTTCCGCTGCACCAACCACTTCAAATCCATTTACCTCCCAATCAATACATTTTTTCAGCCCCTCTCTTACAATTGCCTCATCATCTACAAATAAAATCCTGATTCTGTCCATTTTGCAAAGATGCCTCCTTTTTTACCCGAAATGAAACAGTCGCTCCACCTTCCTGATTCTTTTCGACCATAACTCCATAATGCAAACCATACAGACTTTTCAGCCGCTCATCCAAATTAATTAATCCAACTCCATTTCCCTGAGCTTTAATATCCCCACTTTGTAGTTTCTTAATAATATCCAAATCCATCCCATTTCCATTATCTGATACAATGCATAAAATATCATTTTTCATTTCCTTAATGAATATCCTGATCCTACAGGGAGTAGAAACCTGCTCCATCGCATATTTTACAGAATTTTCTACCAGAGGCTGCAGACTAAACGCAGGAATTTTAATCTCCATCATTTCTTCTCCTATATCCATTTGAACATTTAATCGTGTGCCAAAACGTGCTCTCTGGATAACAAGATATCCTCTCGTATATTCTATTTCCTGTTTTATCGGAATTAATGCCTCTCTGCTATTAATAGAAATTCTCAAAATATCTCCCAGTGCTTTAACAATTCCCGGAATCTGATGATATTTTTCCTCTGTAGCCATCCAACGTATCGTATCTAATGTGTTGTATAAAAAATGAGGATTCAATTTAGAACGAAGAGCTGACAGTTGCGCATTCTGAAGATACAGCTTTTGTTCATAATTTTCATGTATAAGCTCTCCAAGACGTCTTGTCATACTGGCAAAATTTTTCTCAAGGTGCCCTATTTCATCATCTCTCTCTTCAAATTTTGTTTTTACCGGATTATTTAGTGCTTTTACCGGATTAGAGTCGCGGCTGATTTTATCTATTTGTTCCGATAACTCTACAATAGGACGCACCATATTTACAGATACACCTGCTGCCAGAATCCCTATCACCATCAACATCCCTAAAAGAACTACTGTATAAAAAATATCCATTTTTTGAATAAATGCAAACTGCCTCAGATAATCTGAAAAATTATAATACTGCCATCCCAATTTTGGCGACAGAATAGATGTAGTAAAATACTTTTTTCCATCTAACTCGGTAATCTCATAGTTTTTTATTTCTGATAGTGGATTTTCAAAAAAGTTCTGCACAATCTGTATTGGAAAACTTGAAAATATTACATTTTTCTTTTCATCTAAAATTACAAGATCATCATGCTCCATCAAAAGGGAAGCCGCCAATTCCTCTGGTGCAATCAGATAGATTACAGTTCCACAATATTCCATACTCAGGTTCTTTCTTTCACGAAGAATTCTTGAAAGGTATATTTTATTACATAATTCACCATTTTTTTCTGTAATCTGAATAATTCCGCATCCAGCGCTTCCATTATTTTTCATTGCATTGTTAAGAATAAGCTCAAGATTTTTATCCGATATCCTATATTTGGATGCTCCGTAGCCATTGTATACCTTCCCTGACAGATCTACAAAATATCCTGCATCAACTTTATAACCACTGACCAGTATTGTATCCAGTTCTTTTAATATTTCAACCAAACTGGATGTTTTTACCTGATTTGCTTTTGACTGTTTTTCTAAAATCAAAGGCAGATTTTCACCAACGCTTTCCTGCATCTTCGCCCTTTCCATCTCTGCAAGAATATCATATGCTTCCTTCAGTGCCGAAGCATATACCTGTATACGGTCATTCGTAATAAACTGATATGTTCCATTTTCATACGCAGCAAGTTTATCTTCAATTCCTGCCATAGAACTGTTCAATAAATCCCTCTTTGCTTCATAAACATAATTAGCATAGGCATTTTCCAATTTTTTTATCACCAGCAGACTCACTGCAAAAGATGCACCAATTGATAAAACAATCAGTAAAAATATTTTCTTTGTAATAGAATGTTTAATCTTTTGAAAAATCTTCATATAAATACCTTCTTAATTTAGGATGAATCTCTTTATCATCTCCCGGAATCATTTGCTGCATATAAAGGAAGCAGAGACGGTTAGTCGGATCAATCAATCCATAATTTCCTGAACTTCCATACCATCCAAACTCACCTACCGGTGTCTTTCCCTCCGCTCTCACTCTCACTCTTACTCCATATCCATATCCATAATCTGGTATTGTAAAATCCCTCATTTGCTCTTGTGTAAGCACATTTGTATGCATCATTTCTACATATCCCTCTGACAAAATTCTATGTTTTCTCCATATTCCTCCATCAAGCAAACATTGTTGAAATCTCATATAATCATCCAGTGTAGACAGCACCCCTCCTCCGCCTTCTTCAAACTTTCGACCCGGCTGATAAAACCAATCTTTATCTGCAACCGGTATTAAATCGCCATTTTCCATACGTTGATACATCTGACACAAATTTTCCTTATCCCTTATGCTTCTGAAACGAAACATGGTATTTTCCAACTCCAATGGCTCCCATATATAACGCTGCAAGTAATCACCCAGGCTCATTTCTGACACAATTTCTATAATTGCTGCAAGGACGTCATACCCTGCTCCATATAAAAAATGAGTTCCCGGTTCAAAGGCTAAAGGAATTCTGGAAAATAGTCGTGCATATTCCTGAGTGGTATAATCCTTTTTCTGTTGGCGGAAATTGATCACTTCTCTTTTCGTCTGACACATAGTCGGACCGTCATTGTCATAAGAATAGGATATACCCGAACGCATAGTTAAAAGGTGAGAAATCAGCAAAGGGCTTCTGGTTTTTTCAATATTATTCCATCCATTTGCCGCAACATGGTTAACATTAAGATATTTATATTCTGGAATATAGTCAGCAACTGCTGCATCTAGCCGTAATTTTTTCTGCTCTATCAGTTGTAGAGCAGCTACAGCTGTATAAAGTTTCGTAAGAGAATATATACGATAAAGTGTATTCTCATTCGGTGCTTCCCCAGTTTGCAAATTGCATTTTCCTGCATATTTTCTATACTGTTCTATGCCATTTTGAAGTATCAAACATGAACATCCCGAAATAGTTTCCCTGCATAATTCATCTATATAAGTATCTAATTTCTTCCAAAAACTGCTTTTCATATATCCCTCTCCAAAAACTGCTTTAGAATTTTTAATATAAATTTTATCACAAACATTCCAAAAGAAAAAGCCACTATTAATTAATACCTTACCACTTCTGGAACTTAATGTATTTTTACTATATTTTACCACATTTTCCCAGTATTTTTCTGGAAGCCCCTGTCCATAATTGATATAATAGGAGTGATGAAGATTCTCAAAATACAATACAGAAAGGAAGATTTTTATGAGGAAGAGATTTTGCGCAGCAGCGCTGGCACTGACAGCCGCGCTATCTGCCGGACTGCTTACCGGCTGCAGCAGTGCCTCCGGCGGCGAAACAATGATCGTCCGGATCGGTCACAACCAGTCCACGAACCATCCCACCCACATAGCATTGGCTGCTTTTGAAGAATTTATCGAAAGCAGGCTGGGAGACAAATATGATGTGGAAGTATTTCCAAGCGAGCTTTTAGGTTCTCAGAACGAAATGGTTCAGCTGACGCAGACAGGCGCCATCAATTTCTGCGTGGCTTCCAACTCTCTTCTGGAAACCTTCAGCCAGAACTACACTCTGTTTAATCTTCCCTATCTGTTTTCTTCCAGCGAAGCCTACCATGCGTCCATGGATGATACTTCCATCACGGAACCCATCTTTGAATCAACCAGACAAGCTGGTTTTGAGGCTGTTACCTGGCTGGATGCAGGCACCCGGAATTTCTATACGGTAAATAAGCCCATCCATTCTCCTGCTGATTTAAAGGGACTTAAGATCCGCGTCCAGCAGTCCCCTACCAACGTACAGATGATGAACCTTTTAGGAGGCTCTGCCACTCCCATGGGCTTTGGAGATGTGTACACGGCCCTCCAGTCCAAGATCATCGACGGAGCAGAAAATAATGAACTGGCTCTGACAGACAACGGTCATGGAGATGTATGCAAATACTATTCCTACGATATGCACCAAATGATCCCTGATATCCTGATCGGAAATATTGCTTTTCTGGACAGTCTGTCCCCGGAAGAACGAGCCATTTTTGATGAGGGCTTTGACCTCGTGAATCAGATCCAGAGAGAGGAATGGACCATCGCAGTGGATGCGGCTAAAAAACGGGCTTCCGGAGACCAGAAGGTGAATTTCCTCTACCCGGATACAGCCCCATTTAAGGAAGCGGTTATTCCCATGCATGAATCCATGCTGGGCCAGCACCCGGATTTTGTTCCCATCTATGATGCGATACAGGCTTACAACCAGAAGTATCCGTCAGCTGAATCCTAAAAGGAGGTGACCGGCATGAAAAAGCTGAGAAATGTACTTACATCCCTTTTAAATATACTGGCAGGCGCCAGCCTGATCGCTATGGTTGCGCTCACCTGCTGGCAGGTATTTACCCGATACATCTTACAGAATCCGTCCCCGTGGTCTGAGGAGCTTGTGGCTTACCTCTTTGCATGGGCCAGCCTTTTAGGCGCTTCCATCATCACAGGAGAACGGGGACATATGAATATTCCCATTGTCACAGACCATTTCACTCCCGGCATCCAGAAGCTCCTCGCAATCTTTGGAGAGCTTATCGCATTTGCCTTTTCCCTGATCATCCTGGTATACGGCGGCATCAAGATCACAAGCCTCGCCATGGGACAGATGACCTCTGCCCTGGGCGTTGCTGTAGGTGTGTTTTATGTGGTAATGCCTTTATGCGGTATTTTAAACATGATCTATACAGTTCTCAACATCGTGGATATCTCAAAAAACGGCGTCATTACGGCGCAGGAAGAAAAGGAGGCATAGACTTATGGCAATGGAATCTCTGCTTATCATAATTGTTGTTCTGGCCGTGCTCCTGATCGTCGGCGTACCGATTTCCTATTCCATCGGCATTTCCGCCCTGATCGCCATCCTGCGGACCGTGCCTTTGGAAGTATCGGTGGTAACCGGCGCTCAGCGTATCTTTGTGGGCATGAGCAAATTCAGCCTGACGGCCATTCCCTTTTTTATCCTGGCAGGAAACCTGATGAACCAGGGCGGCATCGCCAAACGGCTGGTTGATTTTGTGATGGCAATCCTTGGCAAGCTGCCCGGTGCCCTTTTAGTGACAAACGTAGGGGCAAACGCCCTTTTCGGCGCTATTTCCGGTTCGGCCTCTGCCGCCGCAGCAGCCGTAGGAAGTATGGTGGAAAAGGGCGAAGAGGAACAGGGCTATGACAAGGCGCTCTGTGCTGCCACCAATGGAGCTTCTGCTCCCTCAGGCCTCCTAATCCCGCCCTCCAATGCCCTGATCACCTATTCTCTGGCAGCCGGAGGCACCTCTGTGGCAGCACTCTTTATGGCCGGTTATATTCCGGGCATCATCTGGGCGGTGGCCTGTATGGCAGTTGCTGTGATCATTTCAAAGAAAAAAGGCTATAAGGGAATCCCTGGAAAATACGACTGGAAAAACCTGTGGGTCTGCACCCTCAGAGCCCTGCCCTCCCTTTCCCTGATCGTAGTGGTAATCGGCGGCATCATCGGCGGTGTGTTTACAGCCACAGAAGGCTCTGCCATTGCGGTAATCTACGCCCTGATCCTCGGCATCCTCTACCGCAACATTACTTTAAAATCCTTCTGGAAAATCGCAGTAGACAGCGCCAAGATGAGCGGTATGGTTGTATTCCTGATCGGCGTTTCCAATATCCTTGGCTGGGTCATGGCATTTACCCAGATCCCTCAGGCCATCTCCGACGCCCTCTTAGGCCTTACAAGCAATCCCATTATCATCCTGCTGATCATGAATGTCATCCTTTTAATCGCAGGAACCTTTATGGACGTAACTCCGGCTATCCTGATCTTCACTCCCCTGTTTCTTCCGGTGGTTAAGACCTTTGGCATGGATCCGGTTCAGTTCGGCCTGATCCTGGTATACAACCTCTGTATCGGAAATATTACTCCGCCGGTGGGAAATACCCTGTTTGTAGCCATCAAGGTCGGGCGAAGTTCCCTTTCCCGCGTCATGCCCTATATGCTCTGGTACTATGTGGCAATTCTTGTAGGGCTTCTCATGGTGACCTATATCCCTGCGGTGAGCCTGGGACTCCCTGCAATGGCCGGACTGATCTGACCGATATTTTTTCTTCCATAACATAAAAGACGGCTGGCGCAGCTATGTGGTGATCTCCACACAGCTCTGCGCCAGCCCTTTCGTATTCGTTCGTTCCGTATTCTTTATTTAGTTGTAACTATTCAGTTCTCATTCATCTTAGCCAGCTTTGCTGCCTGATCTGCGGCAATGCAGGCATCCAGGATCTCCTGGATATCTCCGTTTAAAATCTTATCCAGCTTATAAAGGGTCAGATTGATCCGGTGATCCGTCACACGGCCCTGTGGGAAATTGTAGGTACGGATTTTCTCCGAACGGTCGCCGGTACCGATCTGGCTGCGGCGCTCTGCTGCCTCTGCATTCTGCTTTTTCTCAAGCTCAATATCATAGAGCTTGGAGCGCAGGAGGCGGAAGGCCTTTTCCTTATTCTGAAGCTGGGATTTCTCCGTCTGGCTGTAGATTACGATTCCTGTGGGAATATGGGTAAGACGCACGGCAGAGTCTGTGGTATTTACACACTGCCCGCCGTTTCCGGAGGCACGCATTACGTCGATGCGGCAGTCATTCATATCGATCTGTACGTCTACATCCTCAGCCTCAGGCATCACGGCTACCGTCGCTGTGGAAGTATGGATTCGTCCGCCGGACTCTGTCTCAGGCACACGCTGTACCCTGTGCACGCCGCTCTCGTATTTCAGCTTGGAGTATGCGCCCTTTCCCGTAACCATGGCTACCACTTCCTTAAAGCCGCCGATCCCGTTTTCATTTAAGCTTACGATCTCCACCTTCCAGCGCTGGCTGTCCGCATAATTGGAATACATCCGGTACAACTCGGCAGCAAACAAGGCTGCCTCGTCTCCGCCTGCACCTGCACGGATCTCCAGAATGATGTTCTTTTCATCATTTGGATCCTTGGGAAGAAGGAGGATCTTCAATTCATGCTCCAGCTCCTCGATGCGCTTCTTTGCGTCAGACAGTTCTTCCTTCGCCATTTCCCGAAGATCTTCATCACTCTCCTCTTCCAGCATTGCAAGGCTGTCTTCCACATCCTGTTTCGCCTGCTTATACTGCTTATATGCCTCTACGATGGGAGCCAGATCCGCCTGCTCCTTCATCAGTCTGGTAAAACGCTTTGTATCCTGAGTCACATCAGGATCCCCCAGCATCAGCATCAGTTCTTCGTAATGGATCAGTATATCATCCAGTTTATCAAACATAATCTTCTCTCTCCTATCATCACGGCCTTTTAGCCTGCACCACCCGGTCCAGCCCGGCCATATCCTTTATCACCTTAAGGCCCTCAAAACCGGCCTGTTCAAAAAGCTCTGAAACGTCCTTCCCCTGGTCAAAGCCTATCTCCATATAGATCTTCCCTCCGGGCTTTAAATATGCCATGGAACGTTCTGCCAGAATCCGGTAAAATTTCAGCCCGTCCGCTTCCCCGTCCAGAGCCAGCCGCGGCTCATGATCCCGCACCTCAGGTTCCAGTCCTTCTATGACCTCTGAGGGGATATAGGGCGGATTGGACACAATAACGTCAAACTGCGCTTTGGGTTCCAGCCCTTCAAACATATCGCTTTTTATCAGCCGGAGCCGCTCCTTTTCTTCTCCCAGGATCCTTTCCCTGTTAGCCTCTGCCACCTTGAGCGCTTCCTTAGAGATATCAAGAGCGGTCACTGAGCGGTATTCCCCCAGTTTTACAAGGCTTATAGCAATACAGCCGGAGCCGGTGCACACATCCAGTATGGCGCTGTTTTTATCTCTGTTTTCCTCCAAAACACGCTCCACCAGTGTTTCCGTATCCTGTCTGGGAATAAGCACCCATTCATTTACCTTAAATTCCAGTCCCATAAAGCACTGGCAGCCAGTCAAATGTTGCAGGGGAATCCTCTCTGCTCTTGCAAGAACCGCCTGTTCATACTGTTCTGCCGCCTGTTTTAGCCTGTAAATTTCCTCTTCTCCACCAATGGCCTGTTTAAAAAGAGGCTGGTCTCTTCTGGTGAGAAAAGAGGCAAAATTCAGATCAAACGCCTCCAGCAGCAAAAGTCTGGCATCCAGCGCAGCGTCCGGCACTCCGGACTCTTCCAGTTTTTTCCTCCCGGACTCATAAAGCTGTCCTAAGGTCGTCTCTTCCCATACTCTCTCCGCACTCATTCTGTTTCCTTCCAGCCTGGGAAGTTTTCATCCAGGTACGCTTTCCAGTCAAAAACCTCTTCCACTGCCGCGATCGCCACTTCGATCATGGAGTCATCCGGCTCTGTGGTGGTCAGACCCTGCATCCACATGCCGGGACGGCTCAAAAGGTTTACAAGCTTACTGTCATGGCGGCCTGCAAATCGGAGAAACTCATAGGACACGCCTGCGATCACCGGTATCAGCACGATCCGGCTTAAAAAGCGCAGCCAGACTGTATCCGTACGAATCACCATAAAAAACAGGATACTTATGATCATTACAATCATGATAAAACTGGTTCCGCAGCGCTTGTGCTCCTTGGAGCTGCCCCGGACATTGGCTACATTTAAAGCCAGTCCATGCTCAAGACAGTTGATGCATTTATGCTCCGAACCGTGGTACATAAAGGTACGGCGGATATCCTCCATACGGGATACCAGTTTAATATAGATAATAAAAATCACAATGCGGATCACGCCCTCAAGAACCGCCATCGCCGTTTCCGAAGGGATAAAAGGCTTACAGATACGGGCGATCCCAAGGGGAAGCAGCATGAAAATGCCGATTGCCATAATAAAAGAAAAAATCATGACAACCGTCATAAGAATACTTTCCAGCTTTTCACCGAATACCCGGTCCAGCCACTGCTCAAACTTTCCCGGCTGAGCATCCTCATCATCCTCAAAAAAGCTGCAGGACCAGGTTAAAGCACGCATCCCCACCACCATAGAGTCTGCAAATTTGAAAACGCCGCGGATAAAAGGAAGGCCCAGGATGGGGTATTTCTCCGTAAGACTCACATACCGATCTCTTTTTACCTCAATCTCTCCGTCAGGCTTTCGGACTGCAATGGCGTAATCGTCACCGTTCTGCATCATGATGCCCTCGATCACCGCCTGACCGCCGATTCCAGAATATTTCATTGTATCATTTCCTCTCCCTGCCGCAGCAAGCTGCGGCTGTGTTTTGCCAAAAGAACACAAAAGGGCTGAGCCTGATCTCTCAGGCTCAACCCCTTGATTTTTTCTCGCTTATTACTGGGCGTTAATGCCATACTTACGATTGAACTTGTCAATACGTCCACGGGCAGCAGCAGCCTTCTGCTGGCCAGTATAGAAAGAATGGCACTTGGAGCAAACCTCAACGTGGATGTCCTGCTTTGTGGAGCCTGTTACGAACTCGTTGCCACAGTTGCAAACTACCTTTGCCTGGTAGTAATTTGGATGGATTCCTTCTCTCATTTTCATTCACCTCTCTGATTATTTGCGGTTTCCGACCGCGGCCTTGTATGCCAATCTGCCTCTGTACACTGCAGGCAGCCGGCCGGGGCCGTCACCAGAACGCACAGATATCAGCATCTTTTAAGTTATACACGCCCTTACCGCAAGTTCCTGACTCACGCAGGCGCTAAAACTGCTCTCCATATTCAGGACAGCTTAATCAGTATAGCATAGAATTTTTTGTATTGCAAGAGGGAATGTGGCTGAGTTTTTGCATTTTTCCCGGCTTTCCACACCATTTTCAGGACTTACCCGCACTCTGCCATCAGTCGGCGGATAAACCGGCGGCGGGCCGGCTCCTGATCCTCCAGGCTTTTGAGCTTATCCGTGCTTTTAGCCGGAATCCAGGCCTTGTTTGTATTGTAATAGAAATTCAGCTGCTTCCAGTATTTTTCCGGAAAGAGGAACATACAGGCCAGACTCTTTCGCTCCCTCCGATCCATAGGGCGCACCCGCTGGTAGGAATCCAGCATGGACAGGCCAAGCTCTGTATCCCAGCCATGCTTTTCCAGAGCTTTTCTCATCAGGCGGTAAAGATCCGACGCCTGGATTCCCAGATGCATCCGGTTATACTCCACAATGGCCGTATATCCCCGTCCCATGAGCACATGATGCTGGTCTAAGTCCCCATGGCAGAGAGAAAGGCCTGAAACAGACTCTGCGGACAGCTCTGCTGCCATCAGCTGTCCATCCTCCTCTGTTATATGCTGTCCGGCAGCCGCTCCGTTTCTTTCCCAGAGCTTCATCATCTCATCCGCCGCTTCTTTTGCCTGCTCATAAAAGCCGTCATAATTTCCAATGACGCAAAGCTCAAATTCCGTCTTTCCCCGTTTTCTGCGGATAAAGCTTCTGGCCTTCTGCATTTCCCTGATATGGCGGTTCATCTCCGGACCTGCCTGTTCCCTGCAGACCGAACCCATGCGCCATTCCTCCTGAAAGGGAATCCGGGCCAGCTGGGCATGGAGCATGGCAAGGCGGGCAATGGACTGACGGACCTCATAGCTGTCTCTTATATTACATTCCCGGTCGGAAAACCACTCCTTTAATATGTAGCGTGTTCCGTCTCCCGCCATAGTCACTAGCCCGCCTTCCCGGTTTCTCTCGTACCGGTCTGTCCGTAGGCTTGTACGGGTATCTATCATTCCCAGAATCTGGTCTTCTATTTCCAGTCTTCTCACAGTCCCCCTGTATTCCCGTAAAAGCTTAAGCCCCTGATCCGTCTCGCAGATCCAGGCCCCCCTTCCCTTTCTCACAGATATGATTTCCATTTCATATTGTTCCAGCGCTTCCAAATATCTGTCGATCATCCTACCCCTCCATCTGTGAAGTCTGCCCCCTGGCAGACGCTATTCTAAGCTTCAAACACATTCTAACGTATGTAATGCCAGATGGGATTATTACATATTTAAAATCTTCTTCCTAATAAAGAGGAAAAAATGGATTTGTCGAAAAAATCCAAACACGCTATACTGACTTCAGCTGTTACGAGAAAGGAGCATTCAGCAATGAAAAAATTTTCAGTAGTAATCGCCGGAGGAGGAAGCACCTATACACCTGAGATTATCCTTATGCTTTTGGATAATCTGGACAAGCTTCCCCTTCGCTCAATCAAGCTTTATGACAATGATGAAGAACGCCAGAATCGTCTGGCAAAAGCCTGTGAAATCATTGTAAAAGAGAAGGATCCGGAAATTGAATTTCTGGCCACTTCTGACCCGGAAGCCGCCTATACAGATGTAGACTTCTGTCTGGCCCATATCCGTGTAGGACAGCTTCCAATGAGGGAAAAGGACGAACAGATCGCTTTAAAATACGGCGTCGTAGGCCAGGAAACCTGTGGCCCTGGCGGTATTGCCTATGGTATGCGTTCCATCGGAGGCGTTATTGAGAATATTGACTATATGGAGAAGTACTCTCCTAACTGCTGGATGCTCAATTACTCTAACCCCGCCGCCATTGTAGCGGAAGCATGCAGACGGCTTCGTCCCCACTCCAGAGTCATCAATATCTGCGATATGCCTATCGGCATTGAAAACAGCATTGCAAAGATTCTTGGCTTTGAAAGCCGTAAGGATATGACAATCCGGTATTATGGGCTGAACCATTTCGGCTGGTACACTTCCATTAAGGATAAGGATGGAAATGAATATATCGACAAGCTTCTGGAGCATGAATTAAAGTACGGAAATGTGGCGGCAAGTGAAAATGCCTCAGATTTTACGGATAACAGCTGGCTTGAAACAGCGCGCAAGGTCAAGGACATTGTAACTCTCGATCCAACCCATTCTCCCAATTCCTATCTTCAGTACTATCTCTTTCCAGATGATATGGTAGCACATACAGATCCGGAATACACAAGAGCCCGTCAGGTAATTGATACACGTGAAAAAAGAGTATTTGGAGAATGCGCCCGCATTGCTCAGACAGGAACCTCCGAAGGAACCAGCCTGCAAATTGGCATCCATGCCAGCTTTATCGTAGATCTGGCTACTGCTCTGGCCTATAATACCGGAGAACGTATGCTTCTGATTGTAGAAAACAACGGCGCTATTGAAAATTTTTCACCTGACGCCATGGTAGAAATCCCCTGTATCGTGGGCAAAGACGGATATGAGCCTTTATCCGTCGGAAAAATCCCTACTTTCCAGAAGGGGCTGATGGAAGAGCAGGTTGCTGTGGAAAAGCTGACGGTAGATGCCTGGATCGAGGGAAGCTACCATAAGCTCTGGCAGGCTCTTACCCTTTCTAAAACCGTTCCCAGCGCTAATGTGGCGAAGAAGCTGCTGGATGAATACATCGAGGCAAACAAAGGATACTGGCCTGACTTAAAATAAACGGAGGTACTGAAATGGTAAACATTGAAAAAATGGCTGAAACTGCCATGTACATCGTGACCTATGCAGGCACGGCTAAATCCTGCTATATGAATGGACTTTCCGAAGCTAAAAAGGGGAATTTTGAAAAAGCCCACGAACTGCTGAAGGAAGGAGATAACAATATAGCACAGGCACACCAGTCCCATATTGGGGTTCTGGAAGAAGAAGTGACATCTCTTACTCCCCAGATTTCTCTTCTGATGTGCCACGCCGAGGATCAGATCATGGGAGCCGAAACTTTAAAAACCGTTATTATTGAACTCATTGAATTATATCAGAAAAAGGAGAATTAATTATGGAAATTCAACCACAAGATTATAATATCTGGGCCGGATCACAAACGAGAAACGGCTTTGCCGCAGATGAAATTATATCCAGTCTTCAGAAAGCCATACGCAGAGCCATGGAAGAACAGGCTTGCCAGTATGCTTATGAACTGTATGTATCTGGCCCTATTTTCCTTGAAAAGCTCTGGCGCAGACTTCTTACAATCTCTGTTGAAGACATTGGCTTTGGAAATCTGAACGCGGCTGTCTATGTAAACACTATGAATGAAATGCGCAAAAATTTCCCTTATGATGATGGCGATCAGCCTATGTACTTCATTCATGCGATCCGCATCCTGTGTTCCAGCAATAAAGACCGTTCCAGCGACTTCTTAAAGAACATTATCATCAAAGAGGCTGCTATGGGCAAAAAGCCTGAAATTATGGATCTGGCTCTTGACAAACATACGGTAAGAGGCAAAGCTATGGGTCGTGGTTCCAAACATTTCTTTGAAGAAGCCTGCAAGGTATTCCCACAAATCCCTGTAGACAACGACTATAGAGAACGCTACGGCAAAATTTTGGAGGAATATGATCCGTCAAAAAATGTTCCTGGCGCTTTCAAATATAATCCTGCTCAGGCATAAAACAGCCTGAGCAGCAGAAAGCACCTACATAAAACCCGGCAGTCCCGGCTATTGAGACGGACTGTCGGGTTTTTGTATGGGAATTTTATTTTACAAACGCTTTTCCATCTCTTCCAACCTAAGCACAGCCCCCAAAAGCGCTGTTTCAATCATAGAGCGGAAGGAATTCTGACGTTCCTCTGCAGATATCTTCTTTCTGGTGAGAGCATGATCGCTGACTGTAAGCAATGCAGCAGCCTTTTTTCCGCTTACCTCTGCCACATGAAATAAAGCAAAACTCTCCATCTCTTCCGCCACACAGCCCCACTGATCCCTGATTTTAAAATTGGCTTCTTTATCCTTTTTGTAAAAGCTGTCTGCAGTATGTACCTTTACCTGCTTTAAAGACTGCCCCAATGTTTCTGCTGCCTGGGATAAAAGTCCGTTTAAATCTTCGGAAGGAAAGGCTGTATCTCCTTCAAAACCACTGTAGGCTCTGGCAAACGATGATTCACTCCATGAGGAGCGGATCAAAAGCAGATCCCTCATGGCAACCTCTTCTGAAAAAGCCCCGCATGATCCTACCCGTATAATCGAATCTACGTTGTATTTACAAAAAAGTTCATGGGCATAGATACCAGTTGAGGGGCAGCCCATGCCGCCCCCCATAACAGATATCCTATGGCCCTTATACCAACCTGTATAACCGAGCATATTTCTCACCTGATTAAACAGTATGCAATTCTCCAGATATTCCTCTGCAATCAGCTTGGCCCTAAGCGGATCACCCGGCATTAAAACCACCGGCGCAATCTGTTCCGGTTCAGCTTCATTATGAATTGTCGCCATAGATTTATCCTCCTGTTATTTTTCCAAAAGCGCCTTAGCCTGCTTCAGAGCACCTTCTCCGTCAGCCATTGCGTAAGTACGCATATCCACCGCCTCTGTAGGAACTTCTACTGCTTCTGCAATTTCGTCTACAGCATGCATCAGCTGAGGGCCTACCAGACATACATCCCATTCGCCGGCTTCATTCTCTGCCGCCGCACTGCTGACTGCCTTGATCATCAGTTCTTCTCCCTGAGAAGCGGCATAATCCTTCATTTTTTTCACCAAAATCGAACTTGACATTCCTGCATTGCATACAACTAAAACCCTCATTTTCTTTTTCCTCCTGCTAAATTTTTATTTTATATTTCATTTCATCCTGAACAGATGATCTTATTCTTTCCAGTACATCAGAGGCCGTTTTTTCTTTCTGAAGCGTTTCTGCCAGAAACTGTTCTTTCCAAAACCTTCTGAAAAAACCATACAAAGCTTCCTGCTTTCCATAGTTTCCCGGAGCAAAAGCCGCTGCCATCATAACCCGGATATCAGACCGTCTGTTTCTGGCTATCACGAGACTGATTCCATCCTTAAGATCTTTTTTTTCGCGGGGATATAAAAAGCAAAAGCCATTTGCCACAGGACTTTTACTCCATGCTTCTTTTTCCGAAAATTCTCTTAAATGCTCCTTCCACGCTCGGACACACCCCGTATTTTCCAAATTTCTACATCCGGCGCCAGCCATTTCCTCCCAGGAGGGATTGCCCTCCAAAAACACCACTCGATCATGGTTAAAAAAACTTTCCAGAACAAACTCTGTCTGTTTCTTCAGAGAAAGATCCTCTATAAATCTCCAAAGCCTGTTACCCTCCTCCACCGAAAATGGAATTGTAAGGGTAATCTGCGGAATCGATGACTGTATATTAAGCGGCGTTACAGCCATTAAAATATCCGGTTCATTTTTCTCTATGGAAGATTCCAAAAGATATCCCGGACAAACTCCACAGATGCGAACATTCTCTGAAAAATTATTTCTGATCCAACGTGATACACTATAATAAAAGCTGCTGTCAGATCCTGTTACCATCTGAATGCTTACCCTGAGCTGTTCACTGGGGCATCCAGCTTCTATATAACCGGATAAACGTCTCAATTCTGCCGGTGTAACATCCACGCCATATTTTTCTCTGATCAAAACACCCATAAGGAGCATTGCTCCAAAAGCCTCTCTCAGCGTATCCTGCTCTGCCTTTGAAGTAAACTCAAACAATTGCGCTTCCAGATGAATCCTGAGAATCAAACCTTTCAGATCTCCCACAAATGATCGATACAGATCTGCAGTCTCTTCCCGTTCTGAAAGCTTAATCTGATTCTGCTTCCACAGTTTCTCCTGAAAGCAGGCTGCCAGTTCTTCTGCCTCCTGATCCTCCATCCCTCCCTCTGCCGGAAAGCCTATCGCTTTCAAATAATCATAGAGAAAGGCAAAGTCACATGAATCCAGTTCCAAAAACAGACTTTTATCCATATACTGCAAAAAACCGGAAAGTTCATCTTCCGGAAGACTTCTGTCTTCCTTTTCCAAAAAATGTGCTTCCTCCCGTCTCATATTTACATAAAATATAAGCCAGGACGAAATATACAGTACAGGATCAGGAATTATCAGCTTTTTCTCTCGGCAGTATTGAACTGTATATCCATAAAATGTATATATCTCACCCAAATTGACAATCCCCTGCATCCAATGCATGAGAAGAGAATCCATCATCTGACCACTGCTCATAATACAGCTGGAGATCAGGCGAAAGATCAGTCTTAAAATATCATACTCCTCCGCCTGAACATACAGACAATGACTCTTCATCACAAACTGGTTAAAGCCGCAGGTTTCACTCAAGGTATTTTTAAGATGTATAAAATCCTTGTATAGCGTCTGCTCCGAAACGCAAAAGCGATCTGCAATCTGATCCAGCCTGATTCCGGGGTGCCCCAGAACTCTGCCCATAATTGCAAGACGCCGTTCCTGAGGCGTGTGTATCTCCCATTTTATATCAGAATCCGCCTGATTTTCCAAAACGCTCATCATGTGATTCCGATATGCCTCTGGTATATAATACCCTTCCTTCTGCGAAGCACAGATGCGTATTTCATACTCCTTCATCCAACGGTTTATATCTGAAATGTCATTGCGTATGGTTTTTCCGCTGACACGCAGAAGTTCTGACAACTGATGACCTGCTACACCGCCCGGATGGCCCAAAATATAACGTACGATTGTTTTCTGACGTATTGACAGCAAGTGAATCCCTCCCTTTGCTGTCAATTATATCATATCTTTTCAGGACACACTACTAAATCCGAGTCTGTCTGAAAAGCTGTTTCTGTCACTTTCCTGCCATTTCCTTCTTCAGCTCATCTGCCTCCATCATTTTAAAGAATGGATAATAAATAACCGTCATAACGACTACGTTCAGCACAGACATAACGGCCGCTTTCCAGTCCAGCGTAAGTAAAAAAGCCTGAAAACCAGGAGGAAGAAATCCGGGGGCCTCCCACAGAGGCAGTCCCACCAAACCTGTAGACATTGCCAGATAATTCACTGCCGCAATCAGTACAGGGCCAAGTACAAACGGTATCATCAGAAATGGGTTCATGATGATTGGCGTTCCAAAAATAATCGGTTCGTTGATTCCAAACAGAGAAGGAATAATTCCTACCCGCCCAATGGTTTTTAAGGACTTCGCCTTAGAAAACATCATAAGAAGTACCAGTCCCAGAGTAATTCCAGAGCCACTTACCTGTAAAAATCCGTAATAAAAACCAAAGGTAAATACATGTGTCGGATCCTGTCCGGCAGCTACTGCTGCTGCATTGGCTGTAGCATTGGCGATTGCAAAAGGCGCCCACACGCTGGATGTGATCGCAGGACCGTGAAGTCCAAACATCCATAAAAGCTGTGTAAGGAACACCACCAGCATCACCATTGGAAGGCTGTCCATGGACGCAATGGCAGGAGCCAGCACTTTCATAATCACCTGCGGAAATACCATTCCTGCTATATTCTGGCACAAAGCTGCCACACCTGTAGCGACAAGAACCTCAATAATCAGTGGAACCAGAATAGAAAAGCTGTCTGCTACCATAGGAGGTACACTCTCGGGCATTTTGATCGTCAGGTGATTCTTATCACAGAATCGAGTAATCTCTACAGCAAAAATCGCAGAAATAATAGCAGTAAATAAGCCCTCTGCCGCCAAATATGTCACCATCCATGTTCCATCCTCTGTAACAGTTACAGATAACAGCAGATGAACCAGAATTGCAGAAGCACCAATCAGCGAATTCTTCAGCTTATAACGCTTTGCAAGAGAATTGGCAATGTAAAGCGCCGCATACAAAGACATTACGTTCGTTGTAAAATATGTGGGAAATGTAAGAATGTTGTTGTGGGCATTTACCCATTCCATCAGTCCTCCCCCTACCAGGTTGCCAATACCTGTAGGAACCAGGCAGAAGGAGCCGATGATAATGATTGGCACAATACCTACTATACCATCTTTCACGGCCTGAAGATGTTTTTGTTTCTCCAGAACACGTGCTATAGGCATCAGCCATTTTTCAAGCCACTTTTGAAGTCCACTCATAATGGAATCCCTCCTCAGATGTGTATTTTATCTAAGAGCGATTATAAAATAGGAGGGATTTTATCACAAATAATTAAATTCCTAACAGAAAAGGTAAATTTATAAATATTAGATCTGGCTATTCCAGGAAAGATGATGCAGCTCTCCCGCCAGCTCCATCTTTTCAAATCCATTCTGGCGCAGGGCCTCATAAAGCACAATGGCGGCAGAATTGGAGAGGTTTAAGGAGCGGATATCGCCCCACATGGGGATGCGGATGCAATGCTCCTCATTTTCCACCAGGATTTCCTCAGGAATACCGGCGCTTTCTTTGCCGAACATCAGATAACAGTCCGGGCTGTAGCTTACGTCAGAATAAACCTTATGGGCCTTGGTTGTGGCAAAATACATATTGCCTGCAGCCTGTGGATTTTTTTCAAGAAAATCCTGGTAATCGCTGTATACGCTTACATCCAGCTTATCCCAGTAATCCAGTCCGGCCCGTTTTAAGGCCTTTTCATTGAGCTTAAAGCCCAAAGGCTCGATCAGATGGAGCCTTGTATTGGTTGCAACGCAGGTGCGGCCGATGTTGCCTGTATTAGAAGGCATTTCCGGTTCTAAAAGTACAATATTCATCATAGCTGTCACGCCTTTCCGTCATGGTTCTTTACAAAGCGCTCAATGCGGCCTAAGGCCTCTTTTAAGCTCTTAAGGGAGTACGCATAGGAAATACGCACAAACCCTTCTCCGCACGCTCCAAAGGCTGTTCCCGGCACCACAGCTACCTTTTCCTCTTTTAACAGCGCTGTGGCAAATTCCTCAGAGGTCATACCAAATCGGCTGATATTGGGGAAGGTGTAAAAGGCGCCCAACGGCTCAAAACAGTCGATCCCCATTTCCTTAAATGCATTTAAGAGGTACCGGCGGCGCTGGTTATAAGATTCACGCATCATTTCCACATCATTATCCCCGTCCCGAAGGGCAGCGACCGCCGCATACTGGCTGGTAGTGGGAGCACACATGATGGCATACTGATGGATCTTTAACATCTGCTTTAAAATAATCTCCGGAGCCGCCGCATATCCCAGACGCCAGCCTGTCATGGCATAGGATTTGGAAAAGCCGTTGATCAATACCGTTCTTTCCTTCATTCCGGGGAAGGAAGCGATGGTAACGTGATTATCTGTATATGTAAGCTCGGAATAGATTTCGTCTGAAATTACAAAAATATCCTTTTCCACCACAATCTTAGCAATCTCTTCCAGCTCATGACGCTCCATGATCGCTCCAGTGGGATTATTTGGAAATGGAAGAACCAGGATTTTCGTTTTATCGGTAATCTTTTCCAGAAGTTTCTCAGGGGTCAGTTTAAAATGATCCTTTTCCTCCAGTTCAATCACCACCGGCACACCGTCCGCCAGCACGGCACAGGGCACATAGGAAACATAGCTGGGCTGGGGAATCAGGACTTCATCCCCGGGATTCAACATGGCACGCATGGCTGCATCAATGGCTTCACTGCCGCCCACCGTAACCATGATCTCTTTGTCTGAATCATAGCTTACATCAAAACGGCGGCTTAAATAACGGCTGATCTCGTCCTTTAAGGACTTAAGGCCTGCATTAGAGGTATAAAAAGTACGTCCTTTCTCCAGAGAATAGATGCCCTCCTCCCTGATATGCCAGGGTGTGTCAAAATCAGGCTCGCCTACGCCCAGAGAAATGGCTCCCTCCATCTCGTTTACAATATCAAAGAATTTCCGGATCCCAGAAGGAGGGATACTTACGATCTTATCTGATAAGGGATTTCTCATGGGGTAATCAGCATCCTTTCATCCTGGACCGGCTCGCTGATAATAGTGCCGTGATCCTTATATTTTTTCAGTACAAAATGTGTAGCTGTGCTTAAAACAGCCTCCATGGGAGCCAGCTTGTCGGAAACGAACTGTGCTACCTGGCGCATGGTCTTTCCTTCGATAAATACGGTAAAATCAAAGGAACCGCTCATCAGATACACAGCGTTTACCTCGCTGTACTGGTAAATGCGCTCTGCGATCTTGTCAAAGCCCATGCCCCGCTGAGGCGTTACCTTTACCTCGATCAGCGCAACTACCTTTTCCTCACTGGTATTATCCCAGTTGATCAGGGTATGATAACCGCAGATAATATGCTCTTTTTCCATATCTGCAATCTCATTTGCCACTGCAATCTCACTTTCACCCAGTAAAACCGCCAGATCCTTTATATCGATCCTACTGTTTTTTTCAATCACCGCAAGAATTTTTTCTCTCATAACCATCCTCCATTCTGCTAAAAAAATCCCCTGAGGGCATATATTACAGTCCCAGCTTTAAAAGCTCATCCGGCTGGGGACGCTCCAGATATCCGGCTGCTTCCTCACCGTGGCGGAGCTTTCTTGCAATGCCTTTTTCCGCCCATCCGATCACTGCCGCCGGAATCCCCGCCTGCTTTAATTCCCGCACCAGGCGGCTGCCGCTGTCTGCCGCAAGGAGCACACAGTTTTCACTGTAAAGCCGGTAGGGATTTAATTCAAACAGCTCACAGACTTCGATTGCCGCCTGATGGACAGGGAAAAGGCGCAGATCCACGTCCAGTCCTGTGCAGTAGATGCCTGAAAAATTCCAGAGTGCTGCCAGTACGCCGCCTTCCCCTGCAAACTCCCAGGCTGTAACCGGACTTTTTTTTTCCGCTGTCGCCTGATCCAGCCAGCTTTTTACCGAATATTCCTCTTCTTTCAGTTCTCTTAAAAATGAGGGAGCAAATCGCCTGGAAAGTATTTCCTTTTTTGCTTCCAGGATGCGTCTGGCTCCTGCCAGACCGGCAGAACCTGCAAAAATCAGCTCCTGTCCCGGATTTATATGGCCGTCCCGCTTTTCAAAGCCGCCCGGCCCCTGCCCTGCTGTTCTCATTGAGCCACCTCCCCTGATGGGGCGGGAACTCCCGGGCCACCTCCCGGAGCTGCTGCGCTGCCTCCGGCCTCTGGCGATGCTCCGGGGCCTCCACCGGAAACTGCTCCGCTGCTTCCTCCTGCACCCTCCGGTGCTCCCGGACCGCCTGAGGCCGCCCCGCTGCCGCTTGTGCCGCCTGCTGGTGCTCCCGGGCCGCCTCCCGGGACAGTTCCGCTTTCTCCCGGCATTCCGGGGCCGCCTGCCACATTTTCTGCACCGGGTGATTCAGGAGAAGTATTTTCCCCTGCTCCGGCAGTCTGTCCTCCTGCGGGATCGGTCTGCACAGGCGCATTGACCGGCGCTTCCGGACCCACACGGTAGACTGCCTTTGAAGCATTATAGGTATCTTTATTTAACAGCGTGCGCTCCGTCTCCACACCGTCTACCGTAACCACCTTCCACAACCGGGATCGCAGTCCGGTATGGGAAGACTGCACCCGAACCTTCGCTCCGGGAGCCAGAGTATTGTCAACGATCAGCTGAGGTTCACCGGGACTGGTAGTACCTATGGTTTCTGAGATATACTCCACCTTTCGTCCCTCCGGCCGCGTTTCCTTTCCATAGAGGGTAAAGGTCAGCTTTTTCCCGGAAGTATAGGCTTCTACGTAGATGGGAGTACTGTAATTATTTTTAATTTTAATATCCTTATAGGTTCCCGCAATGGCTGCATCCATGGAAGGCTCCACATAGGTAACGATCATGGAATGGTTCTGCCTCTGAACAATTTCCACCTCTGCTTCCAGAGACGCGCCGTACAGCGTGGTCGCGATCTGGCAGACGCCTCCTCCGATACTGTCTACCACCTTGCCGTTTTCATATGCGGCTGCAGTCTTGTATCCATTGGAAGTTGTAAAGGGCTGCAGGCACTCATAGCCAGAAAGCACTTCTCCGGGCATCATTACCCTGCCGTTGATCTTGGCCGCTCCCACGGAAAGATTGGTGGAACGGGCTGCTCCGCTGCTGGAAAAGTCTGTGGTACAGGTGCCAAGCACATCCTGGATGGACGCCAGTTCCTCCGATGTGATCTCCGGCTCCTGCTCCGTGATCACCGCGTCCGCCCGGACTGTTCCCTCCTGCTGTCTAGCCAGCGCCTCATTCAGCGCCTGAACCGTAGCTTCCGTATCAACCGCGCGGCCGGAAACTGCCTCTGTAATCACAAAAGCGCCGTTTTCCCGGCGTATGGAGGCATTCTGAGGCTGCGTCAGGATATCCTGGCTGTGGGTATCCACAAAAGCTGTTACCTTCTCAAGATCTACTGCTGTTTCAACCGCAAGCTCTACCGGAGCCCGGGCAAGATCTTTCTTTACCATATACTGGCGGATCAGGCTGCCTCCGGCGTACTCCTTAAGCGTTTCCTCAATCTGGTTCTCATTGCTCCAGTAAAGTCCCAGCTCCTTTGCCGTGGTCTCCTTCTCCTGTCCGTCCAGGGTCAGGATAACCGGACAGTTTCCCAATTCCTCCTCATAAGTCTCTATTACATCACGGGCCTCCCCACAGGTTTTTCCTGCCAGATCCTGCCCCTGTACACGAATCCCGTCGGGAAGTACAGGAGCCGCCATGGCTGTACCAGGGAAGGCCCACACTGCCCCGGCTGCCGCCAGGACAGTCAGGGCTGTTTTCCACATTTTATTTTTCATTCTCACATATCCTTTTCATTCCGGAAGCCATTTTTCCGGCATTTTGGCCCGTATCACAGATCCTTTAATACATCAGTGCACTTAAAGCCATCGGTACGATCATAGCCAGTACCAGGATCACAACAATAATGGTTGAAATGATCTTCTTTGTCTTATGGTCTCTCATGTTCAGCATTTTTTCACCTCTTTTAATCCTGCGATCCCTTCCTTCTGCCGGAACCGCCCACAAAACCGTTATATGGGGAAGACAGAGAATGCTCTGTAAGTCTTCCCCGCTGCAGAATGATCTGATCAATCAGTCTGGACGCCTCGCTTCTGCTTAAAGTATCCGTCTGCAGAGTTATGTCTATTCTATGACATTTTATCAAATCCTGCAAGTATTCTTTTTGCCTTTTTGTAGCGGGCTGCTCCCGTTTTGCCTTGTGGATCAGCGGACATGGAACAAAAAGCTCCTCCCGTTCCTTCCCATAAAGGGCCTTAAGCTTTTCATAAAGCAGGTGGGCTGATTCTGCATCCGCTTCTGCCCGATGAGCAGCAGACTGGGGAATCTGAAACCAGGTACAGGAAGCGGATAAATTCTTTTTCTCATCCGGCGGCATCAGATGACGGCACAGCGTCAGGGTATCGACCGCCTCAAACTCACATTCCAGCCAGCTGTTTACTGCTGCCTGCTTTAAAAATCGGTAATCAAAGAGGATATTGTGGCCCAAAAGCGGAAGACCTTCACAAAAGGCCAAAAGCTCTCCAATCACATTTTCCATGAGAGGCGCTGTCCGTACCATCTCATCTGTAATTCCCGTAAGCTGCGTAATTTTCTCTGAAATAGGCCTTCCAGGATTGATCAGCGTCACAAACCGCTCCCGCACCGTTCCGTCAATCACCTTTAAGGCCGCTGCCTCTGTAATTTTTTCCGTCTTTGATTCCAGACCGGTCGTCTCCAGATCAAGGGCAATATAAGAAGTCATCATCATGCCTTACCTCCATCAAAAACCACCGGTTCTTCGCAGGACGGGCAGTATTCCTTTAAAAAGCATTCCCCACATTTGGGTTTTCTGGCCGTACAGACAGTTCTTCCCAATGTAATAATATGAATATTCCACAGAATCCAGTGGTCCTTTGGCAGCACCTTCATCAGATCATACTCCACCTTTTCCGGCTCCTCCTCCAAGGTCAGGCCCAGCTTTCGGGAAATCCGCTTTACATGGGTATCCACCACAATGCTCGGCACATGATAAACATTGCCCCGGATCACATTAGCTGTTTTCCTTCCCACGCCTGCAAGGGAGGTCAGATCCTCCAGCGACTCCGGTACCTCTCCTGAAAACCGTTCCAGCAAATCTCTGGCGCAGAGAATGATATTCTTTGCCTTATTATGGTAAAACCCGATGGAATGGATATCCTGCTCCATCTCCTTTACATCCGCCGCGGCAAAGGCTTCCAGAGAAGGGTATTTCTGAAACAGGCCGGCTGTTACGATATTTACCCTGGCATCCGTACACTGGGCGCTTAAAATCACGGCGATCAGCAGCTGCCACGGTGTTTCATGGTTCAGATAACAGATCAGCTCCGTGCCGTATTCCCGGTCCAAGGCTTCCAGTATATGAGCAACCCGCTGGCTGCGGGCCGTTTTTGTCTCCCTTTTTATCTTTGGCATATAAAACGCTCCTCATTCCTTATATTTCAGTCCATTTCAGTATACGGCATATGATGCCGGTTTTTCAAGCTTCTTTTATATTGTAGCCTTTGCAAAAAGCACCACCCATCTGAGATAATCCCAGACAGGCAGCGCCTTTTCCATAATCTTTAAAATATGTATTTTGCGTACCGGACGCCCTCTATGGCCTCCATCTGCTTAAGCACCATATCCCGGCTTTCCCATTTGAACCTCTTCAATCTCCAGGCCATAACCCGAGATCCTCTGTGCAATATCAGAAATCGTCACTGTACCGTTAAACTCTACATAGACGCCGCAGTACACATCCTCCAGAATAAATTTATATTCCAGCTTCTTAAACCGTGCCATAATCAGATATACTGCAAGCGTAGCCAGAATTCCTGCGCTGTAAAAGCCAATGCCGCTGATTACCTGAGCTCCCAGCCTGGCCGGATCTCCGGTCTGAAACGCCTCCTGCATATAGTGGCCCATAGCCATCACAATGGCGGCTCCCATACATACCAGCATATAGGTTCTCCTGCCCGCAGCTGCTGGGCCTGGGCATTGAGCTGGTAGCCCAGTTCCCTGGCGGCCTGCTCCACTAACTGGATCTTTTCAGCACTCACATTTCCCCTTTTATTTAATACATTAGAAACCGCGCCGTGGGATACTCCGGCACGGGCTGCTATATCTTTAATCGTTGGCATATCAGCCTCTGTCTCTCCTTCTCAAAAATACATTTTAGCAAATCTCAACCCGAACCATCCTTGCATTATAGGTCAGCGGGTCGCGGTTTTTATAGTCAAACAGCAAAAAACTTCCGTCCCCCGCCGGCTCCAGATGGGCCATCTTTGCCAGCTGGCGGGAATCATATCCCGTATAATCCGGAAGCAGGCAGGGGCAGTCCTCCTCCTGCCTAAAAAAACGCCGGATCTGCTCCTTGAAATGTGAAAGATTCCTGGCAAAGGAAGGACGGCTTTTGATATTTTCCCGGAGGTACAGATCGGTCATCAGAGCATCTCTGTACTGCTCACGCTTTCTCTCTGCATCTGTTCTGCTGCCGTCATAAAACATTTCCTCTGCCTGCTCCCACAGGATCTCATACCGTGCCAGACGGCTGTGATTTACGCCGCCATATCCCTTCTTCTGGTAAAATCCGGCCAAATCCAGAAACATTTCATAGGGCGTATCAAATTCCTGCCTCAGCTGCTCCAGTGTACAGGTAAACTGGCGGCTGTTATAGTAGACTTCCACCATCTCTTCCACAGCCTTTAACTCCAGGATATCTCCATAAGAAAGCCATCGGGTGGACAAGACCTCATAGGGTGGAACAGATGAATATAGCAGCTCACAGGCAGGAATCATTTCTTCCATATAGGAGCCTTTTAACACCTTCAAAAATCCCAGCTGCAGCTGTTCCGGCTCCATATCATATACCTCATTAAAGGATTTTCTAAAGCTGCTTAAATCCTCATGGGGAAGGCCTGCGATCAGATCCAGATGCTGGTGGATGTTGTGCCGGCTGTTGATATGATGGGTAATCTTTCTTATTTCTGCGATATCTGTTTTTCTCCGGATTGCCGAAAGCGTGTCCGGATTGGTGGACTGGACTCCTATTTCCAGCTGAATCAGTCCCGGACGCATGGAAGAAAGGAGGTTCAGCTCCTCCTGATCCAGAAGATCTGCTGCGATTTCAAAATGAAAGTTCGTAATGCCGTTGTCATTTTCCCGGATAAACTGCCAGACTGCCATGGCGTGGGATTTTTTACAGTTAAAGGTCCGGTCCACAAACTTCACCTGCGGTACTCTGGCATTTAAGAAAAAGGACAGCTCTTCCTTTACCCGTTCCAGACTGCGGAAACGGACGCTCTTATCAATGGACGACAGGCAGTAAGCACAGGAAAAAGGGCAGCCTCTGCTGCTCTCATAGTAAATAATCCTGTGTTCCAGTTGTTCCATCTCCAAAAATCCATAGGGAAAGGGGATCCGGTTCATATCCATGGGCGGACGGATACCGGTGTCATAAACGGGCCATCCTGCCTGTCTATCACCGCCCGCAAAAGTGCCCCAGGCTGCGCCGTCTTTATTGCCCTGACTGTCCAAAAATACCAGTCCGGGAATCCCCTTTTGTTTTATTTCTTCCAGATATCCACTGAAGGAGGCTCCTGATCCCTCCTTTTCCACCAGAACCTGTAAAAGCTGTGCAAAGGTTTCCTCGCCTTCTCCCTTCATCACCAGATCCACCACAGGCTGTTCCCTTAAAATCTCCTCACCGCAGTAGGATACCTCAGGACCTCCAAGCCATATCTTCACTTCCGGGAGCACCTTTTTTATATCTGCCAGAAGACATTTTATATAAGAAATATTCCATATATAGCAGGAAAAACCGATCACATCCGGCTTCCTGCAGTACAGATCTTTAAGAATCTGTTCTAACTGGTGGTTGATGGTATACTCCGCCAGCTCGATCTGTATCTGTTCTCTTTTAAAGCCCTGCTCTGCCAGCATCTTCTCACCGTAAGCCTTCAGGCTGTAGATCCCCAGATTGGAATGGATATATTTGGCATTTACCGCTGCCAGAAGAACCTTCATTTTCCCTAAACCTCTATTTCAATTTTACGCCCTGTAGGCTGATACTGATAATACCTTACTCCGGCTGCATTGAGCATCCGCTTGGAAGCCCGCACGGCAGGCGTATCGGCATACTTGTCTTCCCCATAGACAATCGTTGTAATTCCCGCCTGAATAATGGCCTTGGCACATTCATTGCAGGGGAAAAGGGTCACATAAAGCTTGCTGCCCTCCAGGCTTCCGCCTCTGTAATTTAAAATGGCATTCAATTCGCTGTGGGTAGAATAAAAGTATTTTGCATGGTAGGGATCGTCCGCCTCATGCTCCTTCTCCCAGGGAAATTCGTCATCTGAACAGCCCTTGGGGAAACCATTGTAGCCCATAGAAAGGATCTTGTTGTCCTGGCTTACGATACAGGCTCCCACCTGGGTGCTGGGATCCTTAGAGCGTTTCCCCGACAGACAGGCCACTCCCATAAAATATTCATCCCATGTAATATAATCCTCGCGCTTTCCCGACATACGTTTCCTCCTGTTTCGTATATTTTCTCTCTGCATTCCACTATATAATAGATTGGGGGAAAATGCAAGGATGGAGAAGGTTTGTAGATGGGCTCTACACCTGTGAATGAATCAGCCTCACTGCCCACTCTGCATCCTTTTTATCCACATAAAAGGAATATGTAACCAGAAGCCTGTTATTTCCCAGGCTTCCAAGTCCGGCCTGATCAAACGGATTTCGTCTTGAATCATCCCGAGCCCGAATCTTGTATTCTATATGATTTTCATTCAGAATTTCCTGTACCCGTTCCTTCTGGAAGCTGTCTGAGGTGGAATATACCCGTTCTGTCTTTCCAATGAAAAGGCTCATGCATTTCTCCTCCTTCTGTAATCGTTCTTTCATTAAAAAATACCATATTTCATCCAGAATGTTAAGGACATTCATTTAAAAACCCTTCTTAAATACAGACAGCCGGACCCGTTTTCACCACTGGTCCGGCTGTCTGTATACATGATTTTATTTCTGTTTCTCCACCGTCTTCGTCACGATCACATCGGAATCGTATCCTAAAAGTCCTTCTATCACTACAGTCCCTGCTTTCACTGGTGCAGTGACGCGGCATCTGCGGATTTCTTCCATGGCGTCAAAGATCCTTGCCTTTGGTATGGGGGCCGTGAGGCGGACACTTGTAAGGGGCAGCTCTCCTCCCTCTACCGAAATGGAGGTTGCGATATTTCTTCTGGGATCGGTGAGCTCCTGCTCCACATAAGCTTTCCCTCTTGGACAGGCTGCTCCTTCTATGGAACGGATCCGGCAGGCTCCATCCTCCGTTTTCTCAAGTTCTGCTGTGATCTCACAGCCATTTGGACAGATAATACAGGTAAATTCTCTTACCATTCCACACTCACCTCCAGTTCTTTACAGCCTGACAGCTTCTCTGCCTTTAATGGAATCTGAATCATTTCTGCCGGAATGGCTTTTTTCATCTTTTTAAAAGCTACCTCCGTTCCATCCTGACGTACTACGATACGGCAGTCCTTAAATGGCCTGTTTACACGCAGTGACAATCTGCAGTCCTCTTTTCCGGAAATACGCTGCGGCACTGTGTGATTGATAAAACAATCGGTACGAATCACAACGGGACACTCCGGAAGACATCCCTTATCTACATATTCCGCTGCAGCATCCGCCAGCCGTTCCGCCTCCATGGACACAAAGTCTACCAGATCATGGACGTGGAGCACATTTCCTGCTGCAAAGATACCGGGCCTATCCGTCTGGAAATACTCATCTACTTCTGCGCCCTTTGTTCTCCCGTCCAAGGTTACGCCGGCATCCAGGGAAAGCTCATTTTCAGGAATCAGGCCTACCGACAGGATCAGCGTATCGCAATCATACTCTTTTTCCGTTCCCGGAATCGGTTTCATATGCTCATCTACCTGAGAAACCGTCACACCGGTCAGACGTTTATCCCCGTGGATAGCTGTAACCGTATGGCTCAGATAAAGGGGGATTCCATAGTCATTTAAACACTGCTCAATATTTCTTGGAAGGCCGCTTGGATAAGGCTGAATCTCAAATACAGCCTTTACATGGGCTCCCTCTAACGTAAGGCGTCGTGCCATAATCATACCGATATCACCTGACCCCAGAATCACCACTTCCTTTGCAGGCATCCGGTTATACAGATTGATATATGCCTGAGCCACTCCTGCAGTAAATACGCCTGCGGGCCTTTCTCCCGGAATTCCCAGAGCCCCGCGGGTGCGCTCTCTGCAACCCATAGTAAGGATCACTGCCTTTGCCTTCCACTGCTTTAAGCCCTGAAGCGTAGCTGCAGTAACCACATGTTCCTTTGTCACCTCTAAAACCGTGGCGTCCGTCAGATAGGGGATCTTAAGTTCATGCACCCGGTCGATAAATTTCTGTGCATATTCCGGGCCGCTTAGGGTCAGGCCAAAGCGGGTCAGGCCAAACCCGTCATGGATACACTGGCGCAGGATACCGCCCAGATGTTTCTCCCGCTCCAGAATCAGAATATTCGTGATCCCTTTTTCATACAGCCGCACTGCTGCCGCCAGTCCTGCCGGACCGCCGCCCACTATGACTGCATCCACTGCTTCACAGACGATCTCATGCTCTAACTGTCCCATATCCTACACCTCCCGAACCTTTCCGAACAATACCTGTGAACCTTCCCGCTCATACTGCACCTGGGTTTCTTGTTTACCCAGCTCCTGTTCGATGAGCTGCTCGATCCGCATCTGGCAGTAACCGCCCTGACAGCGCCCCATCATGGAACGTGTCCTGTATTTGATGCCTGTCATGGTATCCACTCCCAGAGGATTATGGATAGCCTTTAAAATTTCCGCCTTCGTAACCTTCTCACAGCGGCAGATCACCTCTCCATAATCTGGATCTTCTTCAATCAATCGGGCCTGTTCCTCCATGGAACATTCCTCAAAGCGGCGGATTCCCTTTCTTTCCGGATTAAAATCAGGATTCTCTTCCAGTTTTTCCCTTTCCTTCATCATTTCAATGGCATACCGCGCAATGGGTACTGCTGCTGTCAGTCCCGGAGACTCTATTCCTACCAGATTGATGGCCCTGGGCGCAAGATCATCCCGTATCTCAATCTTAAAATCCTGGATCACTCCCTGATCATCCACCCATTTTGGAAGGATACCGGAATAATTGCGGATATAATCCTGCTTACGGATACAGGGCCACAGATCCGAAGCGCTGTTAGCCAGATAATCCATATTTTCCTGCGGCACTCCATAGTAGGTGAAATCCGTCACCAGATCCGCATTGGGCCCGATAATAACATTTCCGTCTGTGGTATTCGTCACATGAATTCCCATATATGTATTGCTTGGAACCGGATAAACGGGCATAGGAAGCAGCGGGCCGGTACGCTTATCCAGAATAATGTAATCGCCCTTGGAGCCGATGATATGGTATCCCGTAATTCCTAGGAGATCGGAAATTTTTCCACATCCAAGGCCTGCACTGTTTACCACCCAGCGGCTGTAAAAGGTTCCCCCGGAAGTGGAAATACAGTAATTTCCGTCTCCGTCCCTGGAAATATCCGTTACCTCACAGCCGAAATGATACTCAGCCCCGTTCGCATGGGCATTTTCTGCCAGGGCAATGGTATAGCCAAAGGGATCTACAATCCCGCTGTTCTTTGAATACATGGCAAATTTTCCCACTACCGCAGGTACCAGCTCGTGGAGACGTTTTTCGTCAATGAGCTCTAATCCTGAGGCCCCATTGTCCTCTCCCTGGCGGATCGTGCGCTTTAAGGTCTCCATGTCCTCATCCGTATTGCCGACCAGCACCTTTCCACAGCGGATAAAGCGAAAATCCAGTTCCTTAGCCAGCTCTCCCATCATCTGGTTTCCCTCTACGCAGAGCTTTGCCTTTAAACTTCCTCTGTCATAAGCAAAGCCTCCGTGAACCACGCCGGAATTGCGCCCGCTGGTCTCATTGCAGACATCCAGATTTTTCTCCAGAACGCCGATCCTTAAACGATATCGTGACAGCTCTCTGGCAACGGCGCTCCCCACTATGCCTCCGCCGATGACGAGCACATCATATAGTTCTTTCATGTTCTTGCTCCTCCTTCTATTGGGCGAATATTCATCCTATAAATTATAGTTTATTTTTAGCACATTGGTGGGAATAAGTCAATGTGTTTTGAGGTATTTCAAAATATTTATAGGATGAATATGGTTCGCAAACAAAAACCCTGCCGCTTCCATTCCAAAGGGCAGGGAGAATATTTGAACCAGCCTAAAATATTCACGGCAAAACCGTGAATATGGCTGAAAACCACATAGTTACTGTATTTTAATTGCATATTACTTTTCACTTTTTAAGTGAACGGAAAAAGAGCATCCATTTGTGGTAAAATTAAGGTGTCTAATCAAAATAACCACCAACAAAGGATCCCTTTATGAGTATTGTAAATACCTTAACCATTGAAAGCAATAGGCAAATTAAAACAAATTTTGATGCGTTTGTCATGAAGGGGGCGGATGCGCCCCTTAGTTGGACGTCTGCTATTTACCTTGCACTTTTAAACTCTTCCTTTACCTGCTCTAAAAGCCCCGGCTCCTCTGCCAGCCTTGCTCCCATTAAAGCCAGGATCTTAGCAGCAAATATCATACCCTTATGAGCTGCCGGCCTCTTTGCCTGGACAGTCACTGCCCAGCTGTGATTTGGTGTTTTCCGGCCATAGCAGGCTGTATTAATATTTACAACCGGAACAATCTGGCTTACATCTGCAATATCACTGGAACCATTATCCTTTTTGATCCTGCCATCTACAGGCAAGATTCCCTCGTCCAGCTCTCCAAGGACCCCCTGGATCCCTACATTTTTGGCCACCTCTCTGGCAAATTAAATAATTTTTATAGTCAATTTAATTCTGCAAGCGATTCTGTAATCAAAGCATCCATATTTTCAATAAATTCATCAACTGTGATATTTCCAGCCATAACGTCCTGAACACCTGCTTTTAAATCCGTCTGTACCAGAGTAGTAAATTCCTGATATCCCCACTCTGCACCAGGTTGTAAATCAGTTGCTTTCAGCTCATTAGAAAACAGTTCAAAATATTCTGAACCGAAATCGTAATCAAGCGTTTCGTTGCCCTTAACCTGAGACAAGTAATAATTCTCCAGACAATACTCCGCATTATTTTCAGGTTGAGACAGCCACTCTATAAATTCTGCTGCCTCCTGCTCCACGCCGCTTCCCTGAAAAGCAGATATATATTTTCCGCCTGGAATACTTGCTCTCTGAACATCTTTGGGAAGATAAGTAACTCCCCATTCAAAATCTGAAATTTCTTCTTTGTAATTGGAAACCATCCAACTTCCTGCCAAATGAGTCGCAACCTGACCGGTTCGAAACATTTCATTTGGATTTTCAGAACCTAACCATACAGATGTCGGAATAATCCCTTCGTCATGGAGATGTTTAAACCACTCTACGCTTCTCTTAACACCCTCTGATTTAAAATTAGATGCGCTCAGGTCTTCTGTCAGCATACTGCCACCTGCCTCATACATTAGGGTGGTAAATCTCTGCGGAGATAAGTCTACAACCATTCCATATTTGCAGTCACTGTTTGCCATCACTGTCTTCAATGCATCTTCAAACTCATCCCAGGTCCAGACTTCATCCTCAGACTTCGGTACGGAAACACCCGCCTGTTCAAAAGCAGTCTTATTATAAACCAAACCATTGGCGGTTATATCCATAGGGGCACCCAGAATTTTTCCATCAAACTCATACTGAAGACCCGAACCAAAATTATTGCGGAATGCATCTGCATCAATATATTCACTTAAATCCAGTAACTGATTCTGAAATGTACCAATATTGGCAAGTCTGGTTAATGCCGGCTGTTCATCTGCGTTTACCATGTTTTTCAGCTTATTTTCCAATTCAGAATATGGAACTTCAATCATTTCAAACTGGATATCCGGATGAGTTTCTGTATATTTTTCAGTCAGGCGTTTAAAGCTTTCTCCTTCTTTTCCATCGCTGAACCAGACTACATCCAAAACCTTTTTTTCATTCGTATCGGATACTTTACCTTCGACTGTCTCATTTTTTTTCACTGTTTCAGAATCTGAAGATTCTGATCCTCCGCATGCTGCCAGCATACCGGCTGCCATTATTGCTGCCATTACTCCTACTAATACCTTTCTCATAATAACTGTTCTCCTTTCGTTTCGTTATTTCTGGTATTTTTCCTGTGTGTATTTTTTTGGTGTAATACCAGTCATTTTTTTAAAAACAGAAATGAAATGACTATCTCCACTATAGGACAGTCGCATTGCCACATCTGTCACTGTCATTCCGCTTTTCAACATTTTTTTTGCTGCCATAATCTTTTGATTTGTGATGTACTGGCTAAGCGTAAATCCTGTTTCTTTTTTAAAATAATGACTTAGATAATACTTGTTCATATAAAAATGGTCTGCGATATCATCCAGCTCCATTTTTTCTTCTACATGAATGCTAATGTATTTCTTAATTTGCTTTACCCTTTCACGATAAAGAGTCACTTCCTCATATGTACTTTCTGTTTGAACAAAATCCTCAGATTCGGATTTTTTTTCCTCAGTGAAGAAATGATACCACTCTGACAACGTATTCAAAAGATCCAGAAAACATAACTTTACATGGATCAAATTATAGATATTATCCATATTCTTTGAAATGCTGGACTCAAAGTTTTTCATCATTTTTTCCACTTTCTTCAGCTTCTCGCCAGATAAATGCATCCAGTTGACCACATCATCCTGAACATCTTCAAACAAGGATGAAAAATTGTATCCAAACGCATTTGACATCTGCACAATCATTTCCGGCTCAAACATCAACACATACCGTCTGTAATCAATCCCCTCTTTTCCAACCGTTCCGTGGTATTCCCTGTTATTAATAAAAAAAATATCTCCTTTTCCGACTTTGTAAATCCGGTTTCCTATTTCCAGTCCCACATCATCACTCATAAAAAGGATGATTTCATACTGATTATGAACATGCAGCCCTTCCATCTTCCAATTACGGCTTATACCATCAAAATAGTAAATCGAATCAAATTCTTCAAAGAAAACCTTTTTTTTCATTAAACAGCCTTACCTTTCCCTGTATATACCATAGCTTCCTGCAACGCCATGATCGTCATTGCCTGACCGTAGGTCATTGGACAACATATAATTTCTTTATAAAAATCCGCATTCTCACCAATGGGAGTTCCATAAGATACATTCATCACAGTTCCGTCCTCTTTGATATATTCCGGCAGATGTGCCAGTGCTTTATCAACCATATCACCATACTCGTTGATATCCAGATGACCTGTACGAATACCATGAAGAATTCCGCACAGGAAACCGGCACTTGCAGAAATCTCAATATAGGAGCTGTTGTCATTAATAATCGTATGCCATAACCCACAATCCCTATCTGCATATTTTTTCAATGCGTTTACCTGATCATAATATACCGTCAGGAAATGACGTTTCAGTCCCTCATCTATCTCTACCATTTCCAAATAATCCATAATAGCAACCGTATACCAACTGTTGCCTCTGCCCCACATTATTTCACCATAGTTGTTATTCCGGTCGAAATTAAAGCCATGGTAAAAGAGACCTTCCTTTTTATTCAGCAGATATTTAATGTGCTGAAGGAATTGATAGTTCGCTTCATCTACACAATCCTTTCTTCCTAAAATAACACCTGCCCTCGCCAGGAAGAGAACCGTCATAAACAGCGTATCAATCAAAATTTCACTCTGATTAGGATCTCCCGTAATCATATGCTGGAAGCAGCCGTCTCCTGTACGGATCAGGCTCCCGTCCATAATCCACGCAGTCCATTCACGAATCAAATCCAGATATTCTTCTTTCCGCGTAATCTCATAAATATAAGTCAGGGTCAGCATCGGCGCTGTAGTATTTACATTCTTTTCCAGAATTCCTTCTTCCATTCGCTCATCGTACCAATGTATCAGAAAATCAAGTATATCCTGCCTGCCACTTGTTTCATAGTATTTGTATAATCCATAAATACCAACTCCCTGAGGCCACTCCCAGCAATTAATGTCAATCAGGCTAATAGGAAAACGTTCCTCAATCCCGTTATTTTTCATGGTCAGCATACATGAAGAAACCCGGTTCAACAGTTCTTCATAAGCAATATTGACATTGTCACACATCATTATTTTTCCTTTCTATTACTATTTTTCCTTTTACATCCATCGGATAGTGATATACCCTTTCTTCATTTACCAAGAAGCTTTTGTCTACTCCGATTTTATAACGCATATTGCCATTCTTTATCAAAATTTCACCATTTTCATCTTTTTGAATGAAAATATTATTCATCTCCTCCAAGAACTCTTCCAGACTTTCATAATCGTCTGCCACAGCAACCTTTACAATCCAAATATTCTTTCTACCAGGACTGATAAACTCTCGATAAGCAGTAACTCCTTTTCTCTGAAGCGTAATACCATTCAATGTACGAATTCCAATATATCCGCCATTTTTTGCTGCTACAAGCGAATCCTCGCTTCCCATATACTGCTGAAATTCACAAAGTGGTATATATGCATGTGTAAAATCAATACGATTCTCCTCCGGAATATTATAAACTAGGATTCCTGTATTTCGATATTGTACTCCCAGTGGTAAAATCCCATTACCGGCCCAGTAGTTAGGTCTTCCGCTTCCGTATGGATGTGATTCGCCCGGATGGTTAATAAAAATCTGGGCTGTCTTATCTAGTGTTGCCTGCAGAATATGCTCTTGGTATCCTTTTTGAAAAGGCTTAAAGGCAACAGCTGTGGACAGCATCACCCGGCTGTTTTTATATAAATACAGGTTTACATGTTGTTCAAAGCCCTGGGTATTCTGATGAATCAGTACTTCACCATCTTTCAACCCCATATATTTTCGGTATTCATCCGGAGCCTCATAATCGCTTAAAGCAAGAGATATGCTTCCGATTCCAGCACGCGTCAGATGTCCGGTATTATAAAGTAAATAAAGCAGAGATGTTGTTCCGGCATTGTAATTACCCTTCATTTCCTTCTCATATGTTCTGCCAAAACTGGCCATAACCGCACCTTTATGCTCATTTATTGCAATGCTGTAGCATACCATATCCAGTGCGCGTTTTGCCTTTTCATGCAACAGATCTCCTTCTTCCGTGATATTATAAATTGTCGCCAGACCGTGTACGTCGACCGGAATATATGCACTGGAATTCCATTCGGTAATAAACTCACGGAAAAATTCTTCAAACCATTTATCTAACAGCGCCCTTCCATGTCTGCAAACTTCTTCACCGTACTTACCGCTGTTGATAAACAATCTGTCCGGGAATAGCTTTCCTGCCAGGTACTGACATGTATGGAACAGCAGTGCATGATTCTCACTAAAAAACCACATAACATCATCACCCGGCTCATCAATCCAATAACGATATCCCAGAGCTGTCTCTTCAATAACCTGACGAAGCTGTTGGGAAAGCCTGTCATAAAAACGGTAATAAATATACAGAATAATTGTAAAATGAAAATCTGAACAATCCTGCCTGTCCTTTACACCCCCGATTTCCTCAAATATAATTCTCTCAGCTTCTTCATATCCATATCCTTTTTCAAAATAAGCGGCTGCTTTATAGGCATTATCAGATCCATGGTGAATCAAAATATCTAAAAACTCTGTTTTTCTGACTTTACTGTCATCTGAGCCTCTCCCAAGGAATTTTTTCCATACAATCTGATTGCCGACTTTACGCCTTATCTTAATCGGCCCTTCTTCCATCTCAAACATAAAGTTGTAATATCCAGGAAGAATATCTTCTGCATCCATCAGTTTCAAATGCTTCTGCCCCGCATCCAGCTGATACCTGCAAATATAGTCTTCACCCACCTGGTGATTCATTTTCTCCACAAATTCACCATGTGAAATAATAAGTTTCAGAAAGTCATCCCTGATTAGGCCTCCCGGCAGTGTCATACTAACTTCTTCACTGATGTAAGATTCCTTATCAAAATATATCAGATCTAAAATATCTTCATAACGCTGTACATTCTCAATATCAACCTCGTCCGGCACAGGAAGAACCATCATCAAATTTTGTTCTCCGCAATAACGCAGATGAAAATAATAATCTGTATCCCGCTCTGCCAGATCATCCAAACAGAGAATCAACTTGTTTGTTCCCTTTCGAAGTGGAAGGATAATATTTGTATTTTTTACCATATTTCTGGTAAAAGGAATATAATCTGTCACCAGTTCATCATTATTCCAAACTGTCACACCTCCGCAGGTTTCCAGACTGAATACCGCCTCTTCATCCTGCTCTGCCTCCAAATCCACATAACAATATGTTCTTAAGTAAGTTGGGCAGTAACAGAAACAGGATTCCTCATAACCAATATTTCCAAAGGGAAAGTAGACGCTCAATGCCCGTCTCTGTTCAAAGCTTTCTGCTTCCTGACCAATCTCGCTCATACTGATATCATAATAGGGAGGAAGTTCATCCTTACGGACAGCAATCATTTCTTTTCTGCATGGATTTTCATGAATTGAAAATCCTTTTTTCAGCCATTCATTAACCCGTCCATTTAAAATTGCTTTCTGAAATCTCCTCGGTTCCGTAAAAGCACCTGTAGTAATAAAACGGTTTATATATTTTTCGCCTTTTAATTCATATTTCAGGTATTTCATAACATTGTCCTCATCTTTCTCAGCCTTTTACTCCGCCGGCTGTCATGCCGCCAATAATATACTTCTGAAGCGTCAGAAACACAACCAAAACTGGAATCATGGAAATAACAGACATTGCCAGAAGACTACTCCAATCTACAGAATATTCTCCTGAAAAATTGGCAAGAGCCAATTGTAATGTATATTTCGTCTTGCTGTTGATAACCAACTTCGGCCACAGATAGTCATTCCATCTCCACATGAATGAAAAAATACAGAGAACGGAAATAATGGGCTTTGCTAGCGGAAGCATAATTCTCATCAAAATCTGCATTTCAGATGCACCGTCAATTCTCGCTGCCTCCATCAAAGCATCCGGTATCGGTTCATAATACTGCTTTACCAGAAATACCGCAGTTGGGGATGCAACCGCCGGAATAATCAGTCCCCACAGATTATTATACATATGAGTTGAAACAATTACCTTAAAAATCGGAATCATAATAACTTCCAGTGGAATCATTAAAGTAACCATAACCATTCCAAACAGAAGCTTCTTTCCTTTGAACTCATATTTGGCAAATACATATCCGGCCATTATATTCACAATTACCGTCAAAACAGTAGCTAGCACACTTACTACAACTGTATTTAAAAACCAACGACCAAAGTCACCTGCGGCAAATGCCTGAGTGTAATTATCCAACGATGGATTCCTTCCCAATAACGTCGGTGGCCAGGTAAATAATTCTCCTGCCGGTTTAAAAGAGGAGAAAATCACCCATACAATAGGCATCAGAAATACTGCGCTCAGAAATACCAGTAGTGTATAGATTAAAAACTTCAATATGGAACTTCTACTCTGCATCCTGCTTTCCTCCTTTATTTAATTTAAACTGTATCACAGTCAGTACTGCCAGAACTAAAAACAGAATCATCGTCATCGCACAGGCATAACCCATCTTTCCCTTTTCAAAACCGGTTTCCTGAATAATCTGAACCATAAACCTTGTTGCACCTGCCGGACCACCCTTTGTCAAAGCAAATACTAACGGATACGTCTTAATTATCGTCACTGTAGACAATACTAACACTAAAAGGCTAGTAGATCTCAGCAACGGAAGGGTAATATAGCGAAACTGCTGCCAAAAGCGTGCGCCATCAATTGCTGCGGCTTCATAGTAATCTGAAGAAATTGATTCGATGCCTGCTACAAACATAACCATATAATAACCAGCCATGCTCCAAACAGTAACAAATACTATAACTGCCATAGCTACTGTTGGATTCGTCAGCCATTTCACAGATGTTCCTCCTGCCACAGTAATTAAATAATTAATTACGCCAAAATCCTCCCCTAACAAAAACCTCCAGGATAAACCTATAATAATACTGGAAATCATAGTTGGCCAGTAGAACACAGCACGAAAGAAACCGCTTCCTTTTACTTTTCTGGTTAAAAGTAATGCCAGACCTAATGCAGACACATAAACTCCCGGCACAGAAAGTGTAGTAAACAGCATGGTCTTTGAAAATGCTTTCCAGAACGTTTTATCTCCCATTAATTTTACGTAATTATGCAGACCAACAAATTCCTGTGGGTTTACACCGTCCCACTTAGTAAAAGAAATCAGAAATCCATTAATAGCCGGTACAAATAAAAATACTCCGAATATTATTACCATAGGGAGAAGCATGAGGTACGGAAACAGCTTACGTTCCATTGTTTTCATTGTAAATCCTCCTTTTTGAGCTGTCTTTTTATTACCCTGCTCTTTAAATCATACTCTAATCATACAGGATAAGTGCCCCAATTTCTTTTATATATTTGATAAAAAATAATATGTTTTTGCTCTTTCGTATAGCAAATCATTACAAAACACATGATGAATCCTACGGTTAAGTACTTAATATTTGCTCCCATAATCTCCCCACTATCTCGCTATATTAGTCCCGAAGTTAAGAAGGCATCGCTCAATCATCTAATTTGATGATTTTACAATGCCCTCTTAAATCTGCTTGTTTTTCTTCAACATATCCGCCATCCAAGTACTGTTTCCGACACTGGTAGTTCCCATTTGTATCGGTAAACTCTGTTAAAAATCGGTATCCTCATACCGTTACTGATACGCAATTGTCTTAATAGTGAAAACACGTGCCTGACCATGGATTACATCTCCTGGTTTTAAAATTTTCTCTTCTGTTTTTCTCTCATACGCTTCTCCTTCCTGAATCATGTATTAAGTATTACAAGGAACTTACGGAAATGGTCTAACTTGCCCTCTATCTAAACACTGTACTTATCGGTAAGATCCTCGACGGTTACACTGCTATTTCTGTTGAGAAATACTCGCTGACCGTCAATCATTGCATACTCGGTATGCTGGTAAATTGTTGTATTCTGAGCATTTTCACATTGAACCTGCCCTCCTTCCTCTTGGCTTTCAACTTTTCACGGTATCTATTGCGAATAGCCCGGTCTTTTTCGGGATTTCGCTTTCTCCATTCCCGCATATAAGCGGCGTTTTCTGCTCTAATCTGTTTGCGAGCTACTTCTAATGCTTCCTGTTCCGTCATTCTTGAACCTCCTTTCCGACGACAAAAAAAGGTGCGCTATCGTTCAGAGAATTTAATCTCTGTGCGATAATGCACCTATCGTTTCCATTTCTTCTTTCCTCAATCAATGAGGAAAGTGTGATCGAATCACTATGGTTATTTTGTTGTGACCATCATTATAGCAGATGGGGCATAAATTACAACTATCCAATACGGACAAGAAATTATCCAAAGGCACAAATCAATCTAATTTGGATAGACAGCTAATACTGGTACTATTACTGTGTACCATTCAAAAGATAATATCTTATCTCTGCGGCGTTGTTAGATAATAGATAGAAGTATACCATATTATTTGTTTTTGGTACTAATGGTACTGTAAATTAAACTATACCCTCTCTCTAAAAAACTTTTATTGCTTGAGGTTATTCAGACTACTCCCTCGGCACTATGAGCGGGGTATATATCCTCCTCCGAGGGAAGGGACCTGTTCCTGACTGGTGTTGATGTGATGTGAAAATCAACAGGAAATCAATACGCCCAAATATAAACCCATTCACACCCGAACGAGCCGAAACAGCCCAGAACATAAAAATACTATTGATAATTATAAATAAACCTGAATTATTCACGACTTTGCCACGAATGTGGCTGAAAGCCACATAGTTACTGT
>ERZ827194.62-NODE-62-length-126350-cov-10.6422_pt1 | contig 126350 bp, 118 predicted proteins | sample MGYA00519777_ERZ827194 | MGnify/ENA primary metagenome ERZ827194 (study PRJEB31778, sample SAMEA3449277) | human gut metagenome | biome: human gut; feature: human-associated habitat; material: faeces | place: United Kingdom | collected 2010/2012 ...
TTCATTATGAATCCTTGGTCCTTCTTTTTTATAGGCTATGTTTTTTCACAGCCCCAAATATTGCCTGAAATATCTGCCTGGAAGCCTTATATATACGCCACATAGAACCATGTCTTCTATGTCTTTTATATTTTTTATGTCCACAGGATTTAGGTAGCATAGCATATCTGTTTGATTATTTGCTTTTTTAGTGTAACAATCCTTGCGTTGGAAAGAATTCGATGATAAAATAATTACAAATTCTTTCATTTCAATTATATTTGCCTCTGGCAAAGTGAGCGTCATTAAGACCAGGTAATGGAGGAATTCTGCAAATAAACAGAATAATACACATTGGAGGAACTTCCTGTTGGAGGTTCCTTTTTTCGTGCCAGAAAGGAGGATGATGTCAATGAAACTTATGAGAGCAGATTTTATCCGGCTTTGCCGCGGTGGGATTTCTATTCAGTTGTTTCAATTACTATGCAATGACCTGTGAAAAAATGATTTAATTAAAAAAACCAGGAAAATGAAAACAGGAAAGAGAGGATAACTATGAAAGAATTTAAAACACTGGGATATGACTGGGAATGTGGCCATGAGGATTTGCTCATAAGAGTATTATCTTATATTGACAGAAAACGGCTTTACATTGGATTATACAAAGAAGAATACGGAGCATGGGAGCCATTTGGTGATCTGACTGTAAATCTGCCTCGTGAAGCTGTAAAGGAAAATGAAGCGTTCATTGATCACAATTATTCCGAGTCCAAATTACAGTTCATTAGAAAGTATCAACTGGGAAAAATTTTACCTGAAACAGCCTTATCAGGATACTGTACTTTTTCAAAGGTATCATTTGATCTTGACCGGCTTGCAGAATTTGACCCAGACGGAGTGTGTGCGTACCGGGAACTCCATGGGGAAAAGTGTTCATTAGAGGATAAAGAAGAGGATCTGGATGATTATACGTTAATTAAAAAGATGCAGATTTAACGGAAAATTATCTAGCACTGGATGATGATCAGTCATCTGCTCCAAAAGCATCTTTCCTTAAGGGAAAGATAGTAGCAGTAGCGTATACTTTCTATGGAAATAACATGTTCTCCTGCGAGAAAAATAGAAGAAGTATTTCGTGTTATTTCCGGATTAAATGCGGATTTTACGGACTTAGCGGCTGGCTGAAAATAGTCAGCTGCATTTTGGAAAGCTTCTATCAGAGTCTAAGAATACAAAAGTCAAAGTGTAGCACCGAGAATCTGGTGTGGCCTTAGATCTGTTGACAGGCATTGATGGCAATGTTATACTCCCATTAAACCATATCTTTTCATGCAAGTTATTTTTACGGAGTGTGGGTTTGTGACTGCATCTGTATTGAAATGGGATTCTTAGATTAAGTCAATGTGAATGTTACATTGGCTATTTTTTTTCAAAAATAGAGGAGGAAGGTGTGCGATGAAAGGCACAGTGAATGGAAAATCTTTGGATCAAGTGCTGAGTGAATTGAAGGCACCATTTCCAGAAGAGGAACTTAAGAAGAATGAAAAAAATGAAACGTATATTCCTGTTGAAAGCCTGGAAGAACGTTTGAATAGCGTAGTCGGGGTCTTAAATTATGATAATTTAGTTACGTATGAAGGTATCCAGGAAGTATTGGGGCGTTTTGTAGCAGTGGCTAAGACGGTTCTGATTATTTATGATGATGAACGCAATGCTTTGATCCGAAAGTCTGCGCTTGGAGGCAGCAATATCATTGTTCTTAAAGATACTGGAAAGCCGTCTGGCTTAAAAACAGGTATCGCGGCCGCGCAATCGGAAAGTTTCAAAAATGCTTGTAAGTTGCTCCAGATTGGCATCAGTCAGATCCGAAGCGGCAAGCAGCGCAGAGGACAGAATGGGAATAAGCAGCGCAAGGAAGAAAAGAATTTATATAAAATTCGTTTTGCATCTTCTCTTTCTGCAGGTAACAAATGCTATAAAGCAGATTGTGTGGACATAGCGACAGAAGAAAAGTTTCTGTTTGTAATTTTTAGTGGTCAGTACTCAAAGATTGAGAAATATATAGAGTTTTCTAAATTTGTGCGTACCTACCGGGAAGGAAAAGAACTGGCCTTTTATGGACATAGAGATGAATTCCACGGTCAGCGACGAATTGTTTTTGAGGAACCCTCTGTAAGAGAATAAAAAATAATGAAATGGAGGATAAAGCATGAATCGAGTTATATTGATGGGTCGTTTGACCCGGGATCCGGAAGTCAGATACACTCAGGGCGAGCGCTCCATGGCAGTTGCCAGATATACACTGGCCGTTGACCGGAGAGGAGCAAGAAAGAGCCAGGACGGAAATGAGCAGACAGCCGATTTTATTAACATCGTGGCATTTGACAGAGCAGGTGAGTTTGCAGAAAAGTATTTTCGTCAGGGGATGCGTGTACTGGTGTCCGGACGTATTCAGACAGGCAGTTACACCAACAAAGAAGGTCAGCGTGTTTATACCACAGACATCATCGCAGATGATCAGGAATTTGCTGATAGTAAAAATACGTCAGCGGGAGGAAAAACGGCACCAGAAATGGGAAAGCCGATCGGTGATGGCTTTATGTCAATACCGAATGGTGTAGAAGATGAGGGGTTGCCATTTAACTAAATATGTACATATTAGAGGAGGTTCTGATTTTTAGGAGCCTTCTTTATTTTACGAAAGGGGAATGAAAATGAAGCAGTATATACCGGATATTACAGAGCGCTTCCCTGAAGGGTATGGTGGTGTTGATATGACGCCGGCCTATTTTGGAGAGCCGGTTGACTGGAGTAGAGCTTATCAAAGAGAAAAGGAAGATTATGAAGATCGAGATATTGATGCTGAAAGAGGATAATGAACGTGGGATAAAAATGATGTTTCTTTCACTGGAGCAGCTTCAGAAATTTAAGCTTAATCCAATTCGCGCGGATTATGAAATTGTTTATGAGACGGAAGTGAAGGAGCAGGAAGGAACGGCACTGAATATATCAGTAGTTAGGGAAGGTCTGTATGAACGATTAAATCGTCCAGATCGTCCCAATAGAAAAACAATGCGTTCCATGTCGGTAGGAGATATTATTCAGATCGATGGCAAAGAATTATTCTTTTGCGATTCTGTGGGATTTAAGAAGATTTCTTTTGCTGGTACGGGGAAACTCGTTTTGAAGGCTGGGAAAGAAAACTTAGAGAAAGGAAAATAATCAGATCCTGGTAGACCAGGTTGCGATGAGAGTGTTGTACTTCGCATAAAGCACCTGAAAACAGCGTGAGGATCAGGAATGATTAGTAGCATGGGAGGCTACAGGTGCTGCCATATCCAGTTCTGGAATATGGTGATTATGGAAAAAGAAAAACAATATGTTGCCTCTATCTCAGGAGGAAAGGACTCCATGGCAATGGTTTTAGGGCTTATGGAAAAAGGCTGGCCACTTACGAACTGCGTCTATTTTGATACCGGTATGGAGTTTTCATGCATCCGAAAAAATATAGAGAAAGTTCGCCTGGAATTGGAGCAGTATGGGTGCGAGCTTGTTATTCTACAGCCGGAAAGGCATTTCCTGGAAGAAATGCTCCTTCGTCGGATCAAGTGCCGGGATGGATCATCGCATTATGGAAGTTATTGGTGCGGTGGGCCATGCCGCTGGATGACACGCCTTAAGATCAATGCCTGCGAAAAATATGTAAAATCGCTTGGAGCAAATGCGGTGGAGTACATAGGAATCGCAGCAGATGAATCTGGCAGGGTAAAGGGAAAGAGCTATCCATTGGTCGAATGGGGCTGGACTGAATATCAGTGTCTTCAGTATTGTTATGCGAAGGGATATAGCTGGCAGGAGGGAGGCATAGAGCTGTATTCTATTCTTGACCGAGTAAGCTGCTGGTGCTGCCGGAATAAAAATTTGCGGGAGCTGAACGCAATTTATCATAACCTGCCGCAGTATTGGGACAAGCTTAGAGCTCTTCAGAGTTATATCGAGGAGCCATACAAGCCGCCGTATACTATTTTTGATTTAGAGGAGCGGTTCGTAAAAAGGGGAAGACAGCGGGGACTCTGGGAAGTATAAGGATCTTGCGGAGCAGAGTTTTGGCATAGCAGAATGCTAAATGTGTGAAATAATATCTATGAGCGGTTGATCGAAAAGGTCAGCCGCTTTTTTTGCCTGAAAATCCCATATTGACATCTGAAAACGAAATGCTTAAAATATAAACAGAACAGGAGTTCGATTTAAAGGAGCAAATATGAAAAAAGTTATTTTTCATGTAGATGTGAATTCTGCCTTTTTATCCTGGGAGGCATGTTACAGGATCCATCATCTGGGTGGGAAGCAGGATTTGCGACAGATGGTGAGTGCCGTGGGAGGAGATCATGAGATATATGGAGCAATTACTGATTGTTGAAGATGATATCGGTTTGAATCAAGGCTTATGCAAAGCGCTGAAAGCAGATGCTCGGCAGATTATTTCCTGCCAAGACTTAAAAACGGCGAAGGAGCAGCTGCTTTGCGGCGGTGTGTCCCTGGTCCTGTTGGATATCAATCTGCCGGATGGCAGTGGGCTTGAGCTGCTCCGGGAGATCAAGGAAAACACGCCCGGGATTCCTGTTGTTCTGCTGACTGCCAATGATACCGATTTGGACATCGTAGACGGACTGGAGAGGGGCGCTGATGATTACATTACCAAGCCCTTTTCTCTTTCGGTTTTGCGGGCAAGGGTGAATACCCAACTGCGAAAGCAAGCGTCAAACCATAAAAATGCGCCGTTCCATATGGATCTATTTCACTTTGACTTTGAGGCTATGACCTTTTATGTGGGAGATTCAAAAGTGGAATTGAGTAAAACAGAACAAAAATTACTGCGTCTGCTTGTTGAAAACCGTGGTCGAACCATGACCCGTGGAGACCTTGTCGACCGGATCTGGACAGATGGCGCAGAATATGTGGATGAAAATGCTTTGTCTGTTACGATCAAGCGTCTGAGGGATAAGCTTGGCGCACAGAAATACATTAAAACCATCTACGGAATCGGTTATAGCTGGGTGACAAAAGATGAATAAAACCGGCATTGTGATCATACTGCTATGTTTTCTGGCGGCGATAGCTGCTGTATTATGGGAGCGGAGGAAGATCAGAAAAACGATGGAAGAAATCGAAAGGATGCTGGACGCTGCCATGACCGGCTCCTTTTCTGAAACCAATTTTGATGAAAGCCAGCTATCTGCATTGGAAACGAAGTTTGCGCACTATCTTTCCGCCGCAGAAGCATCTTCTCAAAACATAGCGCAGGAAAAAGACAAAATCAAAACCTTGATTGCGGACATCTCCCACCAGACAAAAACGCCGATTGCAAACCTGCTGTTATACAGCGAGCTTCTGATGGAGGAAACTCTGCCTGCATCGGCGAAGGCAAATGTGGAGGCACTGTACAAACAATCGGAAAAGCTGCGATTTCTGATCGATTCTCTCGTAAAGCTTTCCAGACTGGAAAACGGGATCATTTCACTCTCCCCTCAGCAAGCAGCGCTGCAGCCGCTGCTTGAAAGTGTGGTAGAACAATATACTGCCAAGGCTTCTGAAAAAGGATTGTCTTTGCAAATGCAGGATACAGATGCTTTTGCTGTATTCGACTTCAAATGGACAGCGGAAGCGCTGGCTAATATCGTAGACAACGCCATCAAATATACAGAGCATGGCACCATTACTATTTCTGCCGTAAGCTATGAAATGTTTGCAAGGATCGATATATCGGATACCGGTTCAGGCATCCCAGAAAGTGAGCAAACGAAGATATTTGCTCGCTTTTACCGCTCAAATAGTGTGCAGAAACAAGAAGGGGTCGGCATTGGCTTATACCTTGCCCGACAGATCATATCCGGCGAGGGCGGTTATATCAAGGTTGCTTCCGTTCCGGGAAAAGGAAGTACGTTTTCCATATTTCTGCCGAAATAACAACAATTCTATCAAAACTGTTAGATTTCATTTTCCGCCGGAAAGAATGTGGAAAGATTCCTATGCGATAATCTGTATGTATCAAAGGATCATTTCCTTTCATACATACAGATTTTTTCATGGAGGTACTCATTTATGGAAGTTTTACAGGCAAAAAACCTGAAAAAGATTTATGGCTCCGGCAATAACGCAGTTCATGCGTTGGATGGAGTTGATTTAAGTGTAAAGAAGGGCGAATTTGTTGCAATTGTCGGCACATCCGGCTCCGGCAAATCCACGCTGCTGCACATGCTGGGCGGGCTGGATCGCCCTACAAGTGGCACGGTCATGGTGGACGGACAGGATATTTTCTCCCTGAAGGAGGAAGCGCTGACCATCTTCCGCCGCAGGAAAATCGGCTTTGTGTTCCAAGCATATAATCTTGTTCCGGTGCTGAATGTGTATGAAAATATTGTTCTACCCATTGAGCTGGACGGTGGCAAGGTCAATAAGGATTTCGTACAGCAAATTGTACAGACACTTGGGCTGGATGATCGTCTGGATGCGCTGCCCAATCAGCTCTCAGGCGGTCAACAGCAGCGAGTAGCCATTGCCCGTGCGCTGGCGGCAGCACCCGCTATCATTCTGGCAGATGAACCCACCGGCAATCTGGATTCCAAAACCAGCCAGGATGTATTGAGCCTTTTGAAAGTCACCAGTCAAAAGTTCGCCCAGACAATCGTAATGATCACTCACAACGAAGAAATTGCGCAGATGGCAGACCGCATTATCCGTATCGAAGACGGTCGGATCGTCTCCCAGAACTAACGGGAGGTGGCTACGATGAATGTCAAAAATCGAAAATGTATTCGAAAACTCAGCTTAAAATCTCTTTATGCGAACCGTCGTCGCAATCTGATCGCCATTTTTGCCATTGCGCTGACAACGCTGCTATTTACGTCCATGTTCACCATTGTCTTGTCGTTGAACGCCAGTTATGAAACCTACCAGTTTCGGCAGGTAGGCGGCTATGCGCACGGCACCTTTAAGGATGTTTCCCCCGAGCAGGCGGAACGTATCGCTGCCCACCCAAAGGTGAAGGCTGTGGGGGCACGGAAGGCAATCGGCATCACTGCGGAGGGTGTCTTTGCCAAAACGCCTGCAGAGATCAGCTACATGGACGCCAACTGCACCAAATGGAGCTATGCCACCCCCACTACCGGACGGATGCCCGAAAGCGGCAAAGAAGTTGCCATGGATACAGCAGCATTGCAGCTGCTTGGCGTGACACCGGAGCTGGGCGCAAAGGTCACGGTTTCCTATTCCATTACGGACAAGAATCAAACCGGCTTTACGGTAACAGATACCTTTACGCTGGTAGGCTATTGGGACTATGATGAACTAATGCCTGTTCACTACATCAACATCAGCCGTGATTACGCAGATGACATTGAAGCGCAGGCAGTGAAAACAGGGCTACAGCCCTTCCGCACTGACCTGAATGTCATGATGGCTTCCAGTACAAACATTCAAGGGCAGATGGAGCAGGTGGATACCGATCTTGGCTACACATGGGACAGCTTTACTGATCCCAACAGCGTCCGAATCGGTGTCAATTGGGGATATACCTCATCCCAGCTGGAGTCGCAGCTCGATCCAGAGCTGATGATCGCCATAGCAGCTTTTTTGCTGCTGGTGATTTTCACCGGGTATCTTATCATCTATAACATTTTCCAGATCTCTGTTGCGGGGGATATCCGGTTTTACGGGCTTCTGAAAACCATTGGCACAACGCCCCGGCAGCTCAAACGCATCATTCGCCAGCAGGCACTTCTGCTTTGTCTGATCGGCATTCCGGCGGGGCTGCTGTTGGGCTATGGCATTGGCGCTGTTCTGGTGCCTGTTGTCTTGCGCTCCACCCAGTTGGATGCGGGCATCACCACCATCAGCACTTCGCCTGTGATCTTTGTTGGCTCCGTGCTGTTTGCCCTGCTGACGGTGCTTTTGTCCTGCTCCAAGCCCGGGAAAATGGCAGCCAGGGTTTCTCCGGTGGAGGCTACCAAATATACAGATGCGATGCAGACCAAGAAAAAACAGCGCAGTACCCGGGGAGCGAAGCTCCATCAGATGGCCTTTGCCAATCTGGGACGAAACAAAAAAAAGACGGTGCTGGTGGTGGTGTCTCTGGCACTGTCGGTGACACTGTTCAATGCGCTGTGTGCCTTTGTGGGCGGCTTCAGCATGGAGAAATATGTATCCTCCATGACCTGCGCCGATTTTATCGTCAGCACGCCCGACTATTTCCGTTACAACCCGGCAGATGAATTCATTACGCCAGAACAAATCGAAGAGATCGCAGCAAACACAAAGGCCAGTCTTTCCGGCACGGGATATGCTGTGCGAAAACCCGCATATCTGTGGATGACGGAGGATGCTCTGCGGCAGGACTATGCATTGTTCGAAAGTGCTGAGCAGTTGGACAGCCATATGAGCCGCATGGAGCACCGGGGCAATATGGTGATGGGAAAGACCAGAATCGAGGCTCTGGATAACAGCCTGTTTGACAAGCTGCAAGTATTCGATGGAGATATTTCTCCTATGCTGGAGCCAAACAATAACGCTATTGCCATTGCGGTTTTCTTAGATGACTACGGTAATCTGCCCAATCCTGAATACTACCCCAAGGTGGGAGACACGATCACAGCTACCTATGCGGACGATATGAAATATATCGACAGCCACACTGGGAAACTCTGCACCGAAGATACACCGGAGGAGTACCTTCAGGAAAAACTGTATGGAGCCAGAGATGTAGAGTACACGGTCTGCGCCTTGGTAGAGCTTCCGCATTCCATGAGTTATCGTTATGGTGGTATTGGATATGAGGCAATTTTGTCTGTGGATACCGCACAGAGGGACAGCGGTGGTGCGGCCATTCCGATGCTCTACCTGTTCGACACAGCGGACGACGCTGACGAAGCCGAAGCAGAGCAATATCTATCGAAGCTCACTGCCGGTGAGTTTTCGCCCTTGATGTATGAAAGCAAAGCCACGGCTCGCTCTGAGTTTGCTCAGTTCCGGCAGATGTTCCTTCTGGTAGGTGGTATCCTCTGTGCTATCATCGGACTGGTGGGACTCTTAAATTTCTTCAACGCCATGATGACCGGTATTCTTTCCCGCCGCCGTGAATTTGCTGTGCTTCAGGCTGTAGGAATGACGAACCGGCAGCTCAAAACCATGCTGATCTACGAGGGATTGTTTTACGCAATGTCCTCCGTAGCGGCGGCCTTTATTCTGTCACTGGTGGTTGGACCTCTTACAGGAAAAATGCTGGGCAGTATGTTCTGGTTCTTTGAGTATCGATTCACCATTCTGCCTGTCCTGCTGACAATTCCGGTATTTCTTCTGCTGGGGTGGCTTATTCCTTGCATGATGTATGACAACGCAGCGAAATGCAGCGTTGTAGAGCAATTAAGGGATGCTCAATAACTGTTAAGCAAAAACGGCCCTCTGCCAATGGAAAGGCAGAGGGCTGAGTTTTAATCTAAGGGTTTATATTCAGTTACAGTTTTTAGATAAATTTCGGGGTTTCCGTTCAAAACAAGGTCTGCATATCCAATCGGATCATTGTAGATTAGATAGTCCAGCTCTGACCGCTGATACATATTGTCGCCAACCTCGTTTTCCACCGCAATCGTATCAATGGTAATCTTGCTGCCATCTAAGAATTTCAGTCCTACATGGCAGTTATCAATGTTGTAGGCACAAGATATTAAGACTTTCACAGTATATCCTCCATAATTCTGATTATAAAATAGAAAATCCAGTCTGACTTCCTGTTAGAAATCAGAAGGGATTTGTCCGTATGCACCCCGGAAACCGTCAGCTAACAGTTGGTAAGTGAATTAGTTCCTTATCACTGTTAAGCCAATGGTTTTAGGGCTTATGGAGAAGAACTGGCCGTTAACGCACTGCGTCTATTTTGATACAGGTATGGAATTTTCATGTATTCGAAAAAATATAGAGAAAGTCCGACTGGAATTGGAGCAGTATGAGTGCGAGTTTGTCATTCTACAGCCAGAAAGGCATTTCCTGGAAGAAATGCTCCTTCGACGGATCAGGTGCCGGGATGGATCATCGCATTATCTATAAAACTATATATTATTCTTTAGAAGTATTATAAATAAAATTGTAAATGAATGCAGGCATTAGATCATCAGGAAATAGTGCCAAAAGATGGTAGAGGGGGCATGGTAAGCAGGGAAAATTATAAGAGTGTTATTTTGTGCATATTCTATATCACTTCATTTATCGACAAAAATTGCATATCACCGTATGCTAAATGATGTTGATAATAAGATGAGGGTGGGGAATTTATGCTTCAGAAAGAAAAAATATACTTAGAAGATAGGGTGCTGTGATGCAAGGGGAGGGCAGTTCATTACTGGTCATGAAAACTGGAGCGCCGCGGTAAATAATTTTACAGATAATTTCATCTATCAACAAGTAGGTTATAAGCATAACAGGGAGGAAAATACCGTTGGATCAGTGCGAAACAATTATGAAAATTATCCTGGCAGCAGTAAAAAGTACTTCCGATAACAATATAGATTCCGAACAGATTCCCGTGGGTGTTTTTAATCGTCATGTGCATCTTATGACAGAAGATTTGGAAAAGCTTTATGGTGCTGGATATGAACTGACAAAATTTAAGGAGCTTTCTCAGCCGGGCCAGTTCGTCTGTAAGGAAACTGTGGATGTGTGTGGACCAAATGGCACAATTGAGAAGGTGAGAATTCTTGGGCCAATTCGCAAGGCAAGTCAGGTTGAAATTCTGGCTAGTGATTGCTTAAAACTTGGTATAGAAGCACCGGTTAGGCTTTCTGGAGAATGTACTGGAACTCCGGGAATTACCCTTGTTGGCCCAAAAGGTTCCACTCAAATAGAGAGTGGCGTAATGGTGGCAAAACGTCATATTCATATGTCACTGGCTGATGCGGAACGCTTGGGCGTACAAAATGGAGAAAGTGTATGCATTGAAGTTGGCGGAGAGCGCGGTGGAATTTTAAGAAATACGATAATTTGTGTAGCAGAGCGATCTATTCTGGAATGTCATCTGGATGTGGACGAGGCCAATGCAATGGGACTGGATTCTTCTTCTACCGTAAGAATTATACATGAAAGATAAAGAGTTCTCATGCGAGTCTGACACCGGATGATACTGCAATTCTGGAAGAAATAAAAATGGTTGCAGATTGTTTTGGAAAGGATGTGCTTAGCCAGGTATCAAAACACGAATTTATGAAAAATATTTCCATGATCCGTGAAACTGTAGGGGAGCGAGCTATTTTGCGTGCAACCTATTTTTTAAATGAAAATGAACGAGTACATCAGGAAAAGATGCATTGATACAGGATTGCTTTTCAGATTTACTGAATCTTGTAAAGGAATCCGGAGATTCATCGTTTAAATATTCATCTGCCGGCCAAGATTGCTGGAACATATTGTTGTAGCCAATAATCAACGTTCCGACCTCTTTTTGAATACAGTATTGGATCATCTTCTTGGCAGCTTTGCTCATATGATCACGGGTTTGGTTGTTTCGCTTTTCTGAAAGGCTGCATGGTGCTTTGTAGTATTTCTTCCAAAAGGCTGCGTATCTTTGATACTTTGCAAACAGGCATACCGCCTGTTGAACCACTGGTTTAAGGATTTCAGACGTCTGCCATGAATGATTATTTATGGGGCGCAGCTCCTTTTGCTGTATAAAAGCGAAAGCTGCCGCTTTATCATCTAATTTTGATGATTGCGACAGCTTCTTCTTTCTATATATTAATGTAGGAATGCACCTGCTGTTTATTCCAGTGTGCCAGTTACTGATTGTGGAATGGCAAATTCTACCGCGCCCATGTAAGCGGGGGCAACATCCGTTTCCTCAAAGGTGATCACGAGTTCACCTTTCTCATTGAAATAAAAGCTTTCATCACCTCTTAATTCTTTAAAATCCCATTCTGGCGTATCACTGTTATAAAAATAGATAACAGAGGAATCAGCAGCCATTTGCGCCTGCATCTGTTCCTTTATATTTTCACTGATCGCAGTGAGCATTTCTGGCTTGTTACGGAAAAGATCAGACAAAGAAATTATTTTGCCAGTGCGTTTATCAATGGTGAAAACTTTGGTATATTCGGTTCCACTGGCCATTACCAGCGTGGTATCAATTCGTAGGCAGAGATAGTTGGTTGTATCCGTCACAACCTGGTAAGACGAAGTGAGCGAGTAATTGCCTTCTCCCTGGGATGAATGCAGGTCGCTTTCATACTGAGAGATTAAGGCATTGGCATATTCTTCAATGCTCTGGTTGATTTCTGCAGGTGCAGATTCTATTTCCGGGACATCCACTTTAGCTTCAAAGTGATTGGTCTGGTTTTCGTAAGTCCGAAAGGTAACGATTTTGGAAATTGGGCCAAGGATAGGAACATTTTCCATGGCATTTGCGATGGTAGGGTTCACGTTTGTAAGGATTACCAGCGCGGTCATGGCTGCCACAGCAGTTGCACTGGTGTTTCGTAAAATATAAACGAGGCGTGGTTTATTTTTCCTGTTTTTCACATTTGAGGAATTTGCCTGTTCCTTAACAGATGCTTTGCCTTGTGCAATTCCGGCTAAAATACGTTCTTTGGCATGTGGAGAAACGGGAATCTGCTCATATTCCTGTTTTAAATCATAAAGTGTATGATTGTTTTCTTTCATAGTAGGAACTCCTTTCTGGTCAGTTGGTGTCAGGTGCTTCAAGGTTGATACGCAGCTTTTTTAAAGAACGGTAAAGCCTGGTTTTTACAGTATTCAGATTTTCATTAACAGCCAGTGCAATATCTTCCAGTTTCATGTCTTCACAATACCGTAGGATAATAATCGTGCGGTTTTGAGGTTCCAGGCTCTCTAGGGCATTTTTTAAATCGGTTTCCTGGTAAACATCTTCAGACGCCTGTTCTGGAAGTTCCCCAGGAAGATCCTCTTTTTTCCTGCTTCTTAAAAGATCCATAGTGGTGTTTACCACAATTCGGCAGATCCAGGCATAAAGCTTCGTAGAATCTTTTAAGGAATTGCACTGATATATGGCTTTGCAGGCGCTTTCCTGAACGATATCCAGGGCATCATCTTCATTGTGAACATAACTGTAAGCTAACCGGTATAGCCGGTCATATTTTTCAATCAAGACCTGTTCGGTCTCTACGGTAATGGAATCCCGCGCGCTAGAATGGATCATTACATAATTTCCTTTCTTTTTGTTTTCATATATTAGACGGATAAAGAGAAGAAAAAGTTGCAAGGAAATTATAACTTGATTTGTATTTTTTATGCAATTATTTATTTATAATAATGCCGCTTCCAGCAATATGAAATGTTCCTTGTTAATTAGAGCCATCAATGCTATAATCAAACCAAGATTATTTCTTTCGATGATAGTGGCCTCTGGCTATGGGTGAGATCTTGCGGATCATTGAAAAGGGGTAGTCTATTTTTTAGTCAATGCATAAGTGTGCATTGGCTTTTTTTATTTTATAGACGAACCAGGAAAGGAGAGAAAAAATATGTCCGAGGTTAAGCGGATGTATGAACTGCTCTATGAAGAGCGATGGGATGAAAAAAAGCAAAAGGAACGACGGAATGAAGAGGCGTTTTTTTCACCGGAGAGTCCGATCACTAGAGAAATTCCAATCGAAGAATTGTTTGATGTTCTTGATGCCGGAGTATGGGCGTATCAGACGCGGTACAATTCGGAGGCGCTGGTGCATAGCTTTTTTGAACAGATCAAGCGATGTTCTGTAGTGAAACAACGGAGAATGTTGTAAGAGGAGGGACAAGGTGAGCAATATTGTAAAATGGGCAGCAGTCAGTGATGAGGAAACTTTCGCAAAAGTTCGAGTGGAGTTTTCCTTCGGTGATGGAAGTGCTGTTCAAAAAACAGTTACGATGGCCGATTTCATCAGGGCCATGAGCACGATTGAAGCGGAGCAGGAGAGATGCCTTGAAATCGGACAGATACCAAACGGATTTTATGACGGGGTACTGATCCAGAATAAGGAACAGAGCTTTGATGTGATCATCACGGTTTCAGCACATCTGGGGGTTATTTATCTGTTTGGAGTACCAAAACAGGTTGTGTTTCCGGATCTGGCATTTCTATTTAAGGTAAGAGAGGGGATGTTATCCGCCTCTTTTTGTTTTGCCTTAAAGCGGGATGCATCCGGGATGATCGGGTCGGCCAGCAGGTTATGTTATTACCCATTTGGAAATGTATATGATAATGGGAAAATATGTTGGGGAAATACGGTATTTCCGAAAATGACTTCGATCAAGGATGCGGAGAAGCTGATCCAGTCATTTTTTGATGCAGAAACCAATAATGATCTGTACCAGAACCGGATCGTAGAGCATCCAGAATTTAAAGAACAGTCCGGTCTTCTGGAAACACTTAAGGAAATGGAAGTGTTCCCACAGAAATGGCTGCAAGAAAACGGAAATCAATTAAGCAACTTATGTGTTGCGATAAGAGGAGGAAAATAGGTTATGCAGATGAGTTTTTTTGATTTTGAGGAATTTAATGAGCTGAAGGCTGAGGCAAAGAAGAAAGAGGCACCGAGAAAGAAGAAGGAAGAAAAGCCAAAGAAAAAATCTGCGCCGAAGACGGTTTACAAGCTGCCCCTTACGTTAAAGAGTATTGCTGGTGATTTGGTGATGACGGAGGGAACGGGAACAGAGGAAGAAGTGAAGCAGTTTCTGGCAGAGCAGGGCCCATTCTTTGCAATCTGTGATGTTTCAAAGAAAGAGGATGCATATTTGTGCCGCCCGAAGAATCATGAAGGAGTGGAAAAAGGAACCATCTCGGTTGACGGAATGCAGGTGTTCTTTGGGGCAGAAGCAGTGGATGTTACGGCATTAACAGGTGAAGTGGACCTTACAAATCTGTTTGAGTATGTGTTAAAGAGCAAGGGGCTTAGCGGATTAAAGCTTACTTTGTTTAAAAACGAAAACAATGTTGTGCTCCTTCCGGCAGAATCTTCTGCAATCACCGTACCGTTTGAAGATACAGAAGAGATCATGGTACTGAAAGCAGGAGAAGAGCTTACCATTGGAATCAGCGAAGAAGCAGAGACACTTGAAGAACAGCTCAAGGAACTTGAGGGTTATGGATCCTTATATGATCTGTACCCGTGTGGCGAAAAATACTATCTTGGCCCGAAGTATGCTGGTGCATCCAGTGCCAATACGGTTAAAGTGACCAAGTATGCCATTGACGGAGTTAAGTTATCTCTGATGTTTACCTCATATGACTTATCTTCAGAGGATTTTAGCGGTAAAAAGTCCGTCACGGAAGAGGATCTGCTGAATTTCCTGGATGCAAAAGGACATCTGGAATACCGGCTGGCCGGTGCGGTGTTTACCTGGCTTGGAAAAGACAAGAACATTCTGTATGTGGGAACAAAGGGCAGCAAAAAAGGCGCGGATGATAAGGACACGTTGGATAAGATGCAGCTTTCCATCGGAAGACAGCGGGTGATGTATCAGGGAGAAATCTATGATATTCTGAACCATCCATGCTTTTACTGCGGAAGTTCATTGGAAAGTGACCAGAAACTCTTTATCTGGAAACTTGAAAAAGTGGATATTTCTTATTGGTTAGCTATATCACGGTTTTTTTGCGAAAACTGTAACAGCGAAGTAGCGGTGCATCTTTTTTATGACCCCAAAAGAAACAATTTCAAATGGTATGTTCCGTTCCAACAGGTATATCACGCATCCGTTGAAGCAGAACGGGAGCCTTATTTGGAGTGCTATGAAGCTTCAGGCTTGGTAAAGGTTGGGGAATTTCATTCCCATGGCAGGATCCCGGCCTTTTTCTCTGCCACAGATGATGAGGATGAAAAATTTCCTGGACTTTATGGCGTGGTATCCTGCAGTGATGACAAGATGGTTTACCGGGCTGTACTTGGGGCAGATAAACAGATTTTTCTTACGGATGATCAGATGAAGGCTGTTGTGTATGATTCTGGAGAGGACCGGCAGTCCTGGGTTTTGGGCTGGTTTCATCAGGTCTACAATAAGAGCATTGGAAATGGAAGCCACTATGTAGTACTGGTGGGCCAGGAAAAGACAAAGGCCATTTATGTTCCGTCGTATGAAATGGCACGATTTTTTGAAGGTATTTTCCATGTGTATTCTATTGACCGCGGACTGCAGAAAGATTACTGGCCGCAGGATCATCATTTTCTGATCTCAGAAGAGGAGCTTATCTGGAAGAAAGGAGATCCTTTGCTGTGTGGATGTGGTTATGCTGATCAGTTGGTCGCATTATTATAATTGAGAGGGTATGTTTATGATAGAAAAATTGGAGGAGTATGGTCGGTTTCTGTTTGGCTGGGCATTTCGGGCGATGCAAAGTGAAATGACAATGCAGGAGTCCCTGAATGCAAAGTCAGAGAGAAGCTATCTTACAGGAACGGAAATTGCACTGTTAGAGGATAGCAGTCTTTTTATCATAGGGATTGGTATTCTGGTGCTTATTGAAGCATTTTTCATTGTGGCTGTTATATCCTTATTGCTGCATAGTGTGATGAAGCTGATCGGACTATGTCTGGTGAAAGGGTATAGCTGCCTTACAAGGGAAAAGAGATACCGGAAGCGGGCAGTGGCCAGGAGGATCCAGAAGCGCCAGGAAGCGCTTCTTATACAATACGTTCTGGAATCTGAAGAAAGGACGAAGGAAATGCCAGATGTGTTAAAACTGCCGGAATTTATGGTAAACAGGGGAAGGAGAAAGAAACATGCGTATTGACCTGCAGGTCATTGTGATAGGAGCTGGTTTGACCGGCTCCTTCTTTTTAAAAGAAATGATTGCTTATCTTTATATGAAGCGGGACTCCTTGATCCGGACGGATATTACGGTTTTTGATCCGGATTCCGTCAGGGAGGAGGATCTTGGCGCGGTATATATACGAGAAGATCTCGGTCAGAACAGAGCGCTTTTATTATCAGAACTTTTGAAAGAGCAGTATGAGTATAAGGTAACGGCTGTTCCTGGAGATTTTTCCGCAGACAGTCCGGTACTGCAGATTTCCAAACGGGATTATGTAATTATGATTGATTGCAGCGAAGGAAACATTTCAGGGAATTACCAGACCGAATGGAAAAAACTGACCGGAAAAAGGAAACTGTATCTGAAATTCGGGGATGCAAAACTGTATGTGGATGACGGAAGTGGTGAGGAATCATTCTCTTCAAACACCGAAGAAAAGAGCACGGATTTTGTCTGGAAGCACCTGGAAAGAATGTTTTTGGTGAATCTTGCCATGTCAAAGATCGTGGCCGTCTATGAAGAAGGACAGGCTGAGTGTGGAACATTTTGTATTAATGAGAAAATGGCAAAAGTAGGATCGCAGCTGAATAATGATCAGAGATTGGATCTTCCTTTGGGCCAGAGAAAAACAGAAAAGTTTCACTACCAACTTGTTGTGGTTGGAACTGGTGGGACTGGTTCTTACTTTTTGAAGGAATTAGGGGCAATCCTTTCAGCCTTAATAAAGAAAGAACACGACTCCTATGCATTATCCATAATCGATGGAGACCGGGTGGAGCAGAAGAACCTTGACCGGCAGAATTTCCTGAAAGAGGATGTTGGACAGCATAAGGCAATAGTACTGGCACAAGCTCTTAAAGAACACTATGGGATCGAAGTAAGAGCATATCCAATGTATATTGATTCCGCGGAGCAGTTAAAAGTGGTCTTTAAACAGATGTCGGGGGCTTATTATAGACGCACGGTTCCAATTCTGATCGGATCGGTGGATAATCACCGGGCCAGACAGGAAATGGAAAAATGGTTCCGGCAGACGCCTACTGGTATCTGGATTGATGCGGCAAATGAATTTCATACGGGTGAGGTTGTAGCTGCAGTAAAAAGAAATGGAAAGATGCTGTCACCTTCCAGGCCGTACTATTTTCCGGAAATCATGCGAAGCCGGGAAAAGCGGGCAAGTGAATTAAGCTGCGGGGTGATCAACCAGTCTTCACCCCAGCACCGGTTTACCAATATGGCTGCAGCAATGCTGGCTTTATCAGCTACTCTCGGAATTTTAAGAAATGGTTTCCTTCCATATAAAATAGTTTATTTTGATGTGTTTAAGGGAAATGCTATTCCGGTAAATGCGGGAGCGGAAAGGGGAATATTCTTTGAAGATTGTGAATGAGGAGCGTTATCAGCAGCTCTTTGATTATCCGGAAGAATTGCGTAAGATTATTACCTATGCCAAGCGTTTAATGAAGTATGAAAAATGCTTTGATTATTCTTTCCGGGATAACTGCATGAAAATGGAACTTTTGCAATCAGCGGTACAACGTATCCTTCGGGAATATGGAATCGAGTTGGGAGAAGTTTATGATTTATCAATTGAATGGATTGAGTCAGACGATGAAGATGAATTTCTCAGTGAGAATGAAGAAGTACTCTTTTGTATAGAAACTCCATATCCTGGGATTACAGGGTTCACCGAGGTAGTCTCTGTCTGTGAGGATGATACAGAGACTCTGGAACTTTTTCCGGAAGAAGTAAGGGCAGAATTGAAAGAATGCCTGGGAGAATGTGGAACTACGGTGCTTACTTTGGACGTTGTGGAGCAGGTAATAAGCTGGTACGAAAAAAGCAAGGACCGGAGACTTTGTGAAATCGCATTTGAAGCATATGATCTGTTTTGCCGGTCTTTAAGTGTTTCTTATTCGGCTGGGACAGACTTTATTCAGATTGCTGATCATTCCTACTGGTTATACAATCCCGAAGAGAACACTGGCTGGGAGGACATTTTTCCAGTATCACCGGTATGTGACTTATGTGGGATAGTCCTTTATGTGTTAGGAAAGGCGGGAGGAGTGTGTTAAATCTGAGTAATTGTAGGGAACGCTTTTGCGAATATATATTGTTCCGATATGCATGGGCATATGAATTTGTGGAAGAGCAGTTTCCAAAAAATTCATATGAGTATTATGACAGTTTCTCGAAAGCTTATCGGTATCTGATTGAGAAAATAGGATATCAGGTTGTTTATTGCGGAGTCACAACATCTGCAGAGCAGATTCTGGAACCGATTCTGGGCAATTGCAGAATGAAGTATGAACAGTACTGCAATTTACTGAAACTATATGATCAGGATAAGCCATATCTTATGCTGGTGCTTCAAAGTGGCCAACAGATCGATCAAAGAGGGCTGAATGTATTTGGTAATGTGTTTGAGGGAGGAGGCTTTTACATCTCCTACGGTACATACAAAGAATATGAGCCGGCCTGGAAAGCATGCCGGATCGAAGCAAAATTGGAAATGTGTTATCGACTAAAGGAGGCGCGCTTGTGGAAATATTAAAACAGGTGATTTGGCTCATGAAGAGGATAGAAGGTGCTTTTTGTCCATGGAGTTATCTGGATCAGATGGACTATTTTCAACAGGGCGGTTGCAGTGAAGAGGAGGCATATGCGTATGCAAATTCCAACATGGGCAGATCTGCAAGGTATTATCCGCATTATCAGATGTGGGTCAGCCATTTAGTAAACCGGCTGATCAAAGCAGGTATTCTAACCTGCGAGTATGAGACTGCAGAACTACGGATGGAAGATGTACCAGTTGAAAATCTTCTGTGTATTGTCAGTGATGAATGCTCTGAGGGACTGGAAGTGGCAGACGGACAGAGGAAAAAAACGATTGACGCCATTATACAGGCATTAGGGCTTGAATTATTGGAGTTTTCTGAATTGGAGGATCTGGATCATATATTATCTAGGGACCAGAAGGCTGCATTTTACAGGGCATTTGATGATTTCAGGTGTGACTTTTATGAAGAAGAGCGAGAATTTGTCATTGTGCTCATAAAAGGAGAAAATGCACCCCTTCTTTCTGAGTCAGATATTTTTTTGGAACTGGATTATTTTATAATTTCATTTGCAGATTTTTTCATTATGATATATCCTTCAGAAACTGGATTTTGTGATGGGTATGTGGAAATCACATACGGGATTCGTTTTCTGTCATGGAATCTTATTCCATTTCTGCAGATGTTGTATGGGAAGAAAAAAGGGAACATTGAGGAATTTTCCAATAATTCGGACATGGAACAGAGATGCTGCGGTTGTAGCACAATTCAATGAGGTTGTGTCTTCGTTTCATTGGGTTAGAATTACTGAGAAAGCTGGTGGAGAAAATGGTGAAAATTGTATACGGGAATGAACCGTACCGCATTGATCATGAGGTACGGAAGCTGACGGAAAATACAGCATATTATATGCAGACATTTGATACCATGGATGGGATGAAAGAATTTTTACAGAGCATATCATTCTTTGGTGTACCGTGTGCTGTCTATAAGGTAGGAGATGTGAAAAAAGAGAAGAAGGAGCTTCTGCATTTGATGGAAGAATGTCCGGAAGAATCCTGTCTGATCATTCGGACAGATAGGCTTGATAACAGTAAGTTTTGGAATGCATGGAAAAGAAAATCTGGGATTTTCTGTGATAAACTGAGCGAAAAGGCTTATCAGTGCTGGATCAAAAAGGCATTTCAGTCCTTAGATTGTCCAATAACGGAGCCGATGCTGCGATATTTCATTGACAGAAGTGCTTATGCATATCAGGAACGAAGGGACGGCAAAGATGAGACGATAGATCTTTACCAGATTGCTATTTTCATCAAACAGATTGTGTTTGCATCCCTGGAAACTGGAGTCAGCAAAGAAATCATCGACCAGGTTGTTCCTGCAGCAGTAGGAAAAAGCTGGGAACTGGCATCAAAGCTTTTATTTGATCCTATGGAAGGTATGAAGCTTGCGGTGGAGTTGTTTGATCATGGGAATAACAGCCTCATGCTTTATGGAATGCTTCTGCGGAATTATCGGATTGCGAAAAAAGCACTGTTGCTATCAGAAATGCCGGAAAAAGAAATCCTGACTTTTTTAGGACTTACGGAAAAGCAGATGCGGGGAATACGGGCCTATCGGAAGTTACCGGAAGAGCGTTTGGATACGGTAATGGCGATATTAATAGAGGCGATGAACAGAACAAAAATATCTTTTGGAAACGAGAGAAATCTGTTTATCCAGACTATGGCAAAATTGATTATATAATAATAGAAAGAAACCCAGGCAGAGATCAGTGATGATTGTGCCTGGGTCTTTTTGTTGTAGTGTTTCCAAGCGTCTGATTGCCAGTACATCACCAATAGATATACCTCAATTTGAAAAATGCTGTGCATTGATATTGCTAATATGAATTTAAATTATATATTGGTAATAAAATCATTAGAATTACAATATATTAAATGCAAATTGATAATTTTATAACCAACGCCATCTTCAAATTCATACTAAAATAATTGAAGTGGGAGGTGGGAAAATGGCCAATGCGCAGCAAGAAGACTTTGTTCGTAGACGGATTACAGAACTGAGACTTAGTAAAAATATTTCCGAGCACAAAATGAGTCTGGATTTGGATAAAAGTGGATCATATATACGCGGCATAACCAGCGGAGCGGCCCTACCGTCTCTGAAGGAGCTGTTTAAAATAATTGCTTATTTGGATATGACACCGGCAGAGTTTTTCGCACCCCTGGACGATGAAGAAACCACGTATAGAAAAGTGTGCGAAAAATTACGGACTATGAATGAATCGGATATTGAAAAGATTAATACTTTTATAGGGTGGATTGAAAAGTAGAGCTTGATAGAAACGGAAGAGGAATGCTTTAGGGGCATCCTCTTTTTTCTTTTGCTAATTAGGAATCGGTAGTATAATGAAAGAAAACGTATTCGATGGAGATGCGGATTTTAATCAGAAGTAGAAGAACTCTGACTGTAGCAGAGGAATACATATTTTAGGAAAGCAGGAGGAATGAGGAATGGGTAAGGTATTGATCGTGATCGACATGCAGAACGATTTTGTGACAGGAACGCTTGGCAACAAGGAAGCGCAGGCAATTGTTCCCAATGTGCAGGCAAAGGTAAAAGAGTATGCGGACCGCGGGGATCGGATAATTTTTACCAGAGATACTCATGAGGAGAATTATCTGGATACGCCGGAGGGGAGAAAGTTACCAGTGAAACACTGTATCAATGGAACGGAAGGCTGGCAGATCGTATCGGGACTGGAAGTGAAAAACTGCGAATATGTAAATAAGCCGACCTTTGGCTGGCTTAACTGGGAGGGCTTTGGATTAAACGATGAGATTGAACTGGTTGGAGTATGCACGGATATATGCGTGATCTCCAATGCGTTGATCCTGAAAGCCAAGTATCCGGAGGCGACAATTTCAGTGGATGCAAGCTGCTGTGCCGGAGTTACACCAGAAAAGCATAATGCCGCACTCGAAACAATGAAGAGCTGCCAGATTGATGTGTATGGACAGGAGCAGTAAAAGTGAGTATATGGAAAATTTTTAGTGGTTCTTTGCCAGAAAGTATTCTATAATAATCTTGTATACGCATTTTGCTCCCCGCCGAAAGGCAAAAAATTATGTGTATGCAATCAATTTAGAAGACTCTTTCTCAGCTATATTAAAGGGAAAGAGCCTTTGGTATATCGTGAAGAAATAATCTAATAAATGGGTTATCGGCTATAAGAATTGATAATGTAAAATGCAGGTTTTGCGCTGGTCATATCGGGCAAAGTATTGTATAATAATTAACAGGCACACAATTCTGATATCATAATATACGCATAAGTGTGTACTCATTAACCTAAGAAAGCTCTTCCTTTACAGGAGGAGCTTTTTTAGGTCAAAATTTAGACACAGTGCTGAGAAAGCGTTTTTGCAATTATTCCTATCTTTTTTCAAATATATCGTCATAGATTTGAACGATGTTCCGCTCAAGATTAACGCCATGCAAAAAGCTGAAAGGAATATGGTGGGATTGGATTGTTTGCATGAATTTATAATAATTGCTGTGGCCAAGTGTATCCGTAAAGAGGATAACCCGTTCTGCCGTTAAAACGGATATATTATCTACGGTGCTTGATACGGATGCGCTGACAAATTTCCAGTTTGGGAACTCCTGTCGAAGCTTTTTAACCCAGTTTTCATTACCACCCACAATCGTGATCCGTTTCGCTGCAATTGCTTTTTTCATTTCTGAAATCGGAATATTTACAGTAGGAGAAGCGTCTTCAGTGCTGTTGTAAACAAATTCCCGCAGAGCCGTGAGTGATTTTGAGATGGCATTTGCAGGATGGACACATTGCAATTCTAGGCTCTCATAACGAAAAGCATATTCAGGAAAATTTTGATTTTGAACTTACACCGGATGAAATGGAACAAATTGCTTCTTTGGATAAAAATGAACGCCTGGGCGATTGGTAAAGGAGACACTATGAAACGATTTTTGATATTTATTCTATCGAGTATTATGGTATTGGCACTCACAGCTTGCGGAAATAGTTCTTCGGCAGAAATTGTTTCAGAAGGTGAAACAAGGACATCTAATAATAAGGATATACAAACGGAACCAGCAGTTCCGGCAAACAGTACGCAGCAGAACACTTTACAAGCAGATGACACCGCACAATCTGAAAAAATAGAAGGAGCATTATCGCTCGCATGATTGCGGAGCAAACAGGAGCCGATTTATTTGAAATCAAACCGGAAACACCATATCCGACCACCTATCAGGGGCTTCTGGATGTATCCCGACAGGAAATGGCAGACAATTCCCGCCCGAAAATTGCCGACACGGTGGACAATATGGATAATTATGACACGCTTTCTATCGGCTATCCCAACTGGTGGGGCGATATGCCAATGATCGTTTACAATTTTTTGGAGAGCTATAATCTGTCGGGCAAGACCATTGTTCCGTTTTGCACCAACGGCGGCAGTGGGCTTTCCAATACAGAATCTACGATTGCCGATATTTCAGAAGGCAAAATGAAAGACGGTTTCGCAATTCCCGGCACGACTGCCCAGAATGACCGTGATACAGCCAGAAACAATGTGACGGACTGGCTCAGAGAGGATGGATTTATTGAATAAAAAGTTGAGAATTGCCGTAGACAGTGGAATGGTTCTGCTTTTGCCTTTGCTGATGGCATATTCTCTGGTGGGAGAAACCGCCCATGAATATCTCGGCATTGGAATGTCTCTACTTTTCGTTGCCCATCATATTTTGAATGTTGCATGGTGGAAACATCTGCTGCGTGGAAAGTACACGCCACTCCGTATTTTAGGAACAGCGATAGACTTGGCACTGGTGGTTATTATGCTGGCTTTGCCAATCAGCGGCATGATTCTATCCCGTTATGTATTTCGTTTTCTGCATCTTGGTGGAGCAGCCACAGCAAGGACAGTGCATCTACTGGATTCCTATTGGGGATTGGTGCTAATGAGCTTCCACGCCGGTATGCACGGCAATAGGATAATGGAAGTATTCCGAAAAATCACTACTACACAGCAAACCTCTAAAATCAGGACTTGGAGTTTGCGAATGATAATAGTGTTGTTAGCAATCTGCGGTCTTTATACTTTTATAAAAAACAAAATCGGATTATATTTATTTTTGAGGACACAATTTGTATTCGTTGATTTTTCGCAACCGGTAGTGTGGTCACTTATAGATTATCTGCTTGTGAGCATTTTATTTATAGTCCTGGGATATGTTTGTACTTACCTTATACATCTTAAGCATATCCATAAATATAACCACTGACAATTGTCGGTGGCTCAGACTGTAGACAAAGTGGTGCCTGACCTAACAGTCAAACACCACTTTGTCTACAGTCTGAGAGCTGTCGAGAAAACAGCTCTTTTATTAATGCTATTTTTTTATAAATCGATCATACAAGTACAGCGCCACAATGATTGCCGGAGCATAGACAAAAATATTTACAATAGCCTGAATGAGAATACCACCGAGATAAGTTGATATAAAACCAAATGCCATTTTTCGTTTGCACCGTCTTTCCCTGTTTGGTAAAAAAGAGAATATCTAATGTATCTTTAATGTTATAGAATCCTTTATGCATTGTCAATCTGCTTTCATCAATCTTATATAATTCAATCAAATTTTGTAAGAAAATGGTAAGCCCATTGTTCTTGTCAGACAGGAATATTCCTATCTATAATAATGGCAGAAAGAGTATTGCTGGCTATATCTGTAATTGTTCATGGAAAGAGAAGTGGGGAAATTTATGAGAAAATGGATTTGCATCTTGTTGGCAGCAGGAATTGCAGCTGGCCTTATGAGTGGCTGCAGCAGAAATGTGGGAACGCAGGAATCGGCAGTGTGGCAGGTACTTGAAACCGAAATTCTGGCAGAGAAAGCAGATGCATCAGGAGAGGTGGATTTTACGCATGATTATTCGGAAGAGATCAAAGCGGATATTGAAGATGTGGTATCGAAGTCGGAATCTCTGCAGAAAGAGCTGGAACAGATCGATATGATCATTCAGAAGTTTACTCTATTGGCAGAGAAAGCAGAAACGCAGGGAGAAATGAATGCATCTTCCAGATGGTTTTATGTGATCTGGGATACGGAGCTCAATAATCTCTGGAGCAGATTTATGAATTTGGCTGACCAGAAGACAAAGGAGAGCGTTCTTGCAGAACAGAGAAACTGGGTAGCCATGAAGGAAGAAGCAACATTGCTGAGTATCGGAAGCAGCGAAGAAAATGGCAGCATTTATCCTCTCCTTCAGAATTCTTTTCTGGAAGAAATTACGAAAAACAGAGCCTGTATTCTTGCCAGTAAGCTGGCTGGGATAAAAGGAGAAGATTTCATGCTGCCGGACAGATCAAACAAATACGGCCTGTTTGTTGATAATCAGGGGACAGGAAATGTATATAGCGCATTGGTAACCAGGGAGGGATTGAACGGAGAGAATGAAGCGGTCATTTCGGTATACCGGACAGGAGAAACAAGAGGAACCTTTACGGATCATGGAAATGGAGAACTGGCCTTCGCATCGGATGATGGAAATGTACGGGGAATCATTCATATTGACGGGTGGAAGGGGGCAAGTTTTCATGTTACGGAATTGACTGGTAACTCTGCTTTCACCGTTGGGGAAGAACTGGAATTTCCGTTCGCATTCTGATGCGGATGAAGTACATAGATAAATTCCTGCATGGAGCATTTCGGCGTAGCTGTCCCGGAAAGGAGATGACCATATGAAGCAGAAAAAACGGATCTGGTGGACGTTCAATTTATGGGAAGCAGATGCATTTCAGCAATATCTGGAAGAAATGGCGCTGCAGGGCTGGTTCCTGGAAAACGTCGGCGGTTCTGTCATGAAATTTTACAGGGCACAGCCGGAAAAAAGAAGATACGCGGCGCTTCTGGTTCCGGGAAGCTCTTCCCTTACCGGCGCGGACAGCTGGAAGGCAGAACAGTTTCGCAAGGAGTGCCAGGAAGCAGGATGGGATTTTCAATGCAGCGGAACTTACTGGCAGATATTTTATACCACCGATGAAAGCGTGAAGCTGACCGGAGATATGACGGAAGAGAGGCAGTTCCTGATTCAGAAAGCTCTTTCCTGGAACGGGTCTGCGAAAATTTCCTATCCTGTACTGGTAGTATTAAGTTTGTGGTCGTTATACAGCAATCTGCAGAATCCGGGAAAAATGTTTTCGGATCCCGTGGCGCTTATGCTAAATCCCCTGCTGCTTGGAATCTGCATTTCCTGGACGGTAACCTATGCGCGGCTGTTTCGATGGAACTGTGGGAATACAATGGCTATAAAAGAAGGCAGGCCGTTTCCGAGAATGAATCTGCAGCGGAAGGTAAGCTTTAAAAAGCGTATCATTCTATTAGATGAAATCCTGATTCTGGCAGTTCTGGCGCTGGCATTTTCTTCTTCCATGAGAGCCCTGGCCGGAACCATGCTTTCTTCCATTCTCATTGTAGTGATTTCCCTGTTTGTAAGGAACCTGCTCAGAAATAACGGCAGCGGAAATGCCCGGGATGACTGGATGTCATATGCGGTTGGCGTTGGTGTGCTTTGCATGATTCTGATTCCCTTGCGTAATGCGGCAGCAACTCACTTTCTGGGAGCAGATGAACCGGATACCGGGAGAAAACATACGGTATTCGCTAGCTATCAGGCAAATGATGTTCAGATGAGCAGTTCTGGAAAGTCAGTAGGCGTTACCGTATATACCAGTCCCATTTCCTGGATCATTGCGAAAACCAGCAAATGCTATCCAAAGGATATGACAAAGTGGTGGGATCAGATGGAACTGGAACTTCCGGCAGAGCTGGGGGAACTTCCCGAGGGGACAGAAGTGTCCTGGTGCCGGTACATGGTCCGCAAAGATGGGGCTGAGCCTGTTTCGGAAGAAAATTTCTATCAGGATGAGCCGACTCTTGATGAAGTGATATTAAAAGACAGACATCGTCTGGTTGTGCTGGATTATGGCGGTGGTATGAATCTTACCGACATGAAAGAAGCGGTAGACGTTTTTTATCAGGGGCAAACAGAGTAAATGCAAATGGTGCAAAGGAGATTATATTCATGAAAAAAGTATTCGGAATCGGAAACTGTATGGTCGGAATAGTACTGGTTATTTCTGGTGCTGTGATGAAGCTGAAAGGACAAACAGCGGTTACTGTCATTGGAGGCGCAGACGGTCCTACCGCTGTGTTTGTTGCCGGAAAACTGAATGGTGATTTCTCTATCATGCTGATTCTGATCGGAATTGTATTGTTGGCTGTAGCAGCAATTGTTTATTGGAAGAAAAATGGCGGAAATTCATAAGAAAAGCAGCTCGCATGGTATTGGCAGCAGGAACGGTGTGAAAAGGGGGCGATTACATGGAAGAGAGTTTCTGGAAACAGACGTATGAGAAGATTCTGATTGGAATGGGTCTCTTTGGGATTACATTGAAATTTCTCTTTCTCAATCAGATTCTCCCCTTCATTGGCGCCCTTTTGCTGTTTACAGGATTTCGAAAACTGAGATCAGAAAACCGCTGGCTGAAAGTCGGATATGCAGGCGCCGCGCTCGAAGTTGTGATTACCATTGTGACAATTGTGCTTGGAAGTGTGCTCGAACGGGAGAAAATCTATGCTTTGTACGCATGGAAAGGAATTGATTTCTGTGGCGGAATCCTGCCGGTCGTGCTGATGGTTTGTCTTTTCCTTGGAATGCGTGAGGAGCTGGAACAGCGTGATGAAAAAATAAAAAGTGAAGTTCTGCTCCATATCATCATCTGGTATGCGGTGGTGACGGTGCTTGCGATTCAGGAATATGAGGGCTGGATCCTTGGTTTTGTAATCGTTGCTGCATACATTGGAATCCTTGTAGAGTTAAAGAATATAGCAGAAAAACTGGAAGAGGCCGGATATGTACTGGAAGAACATCCGGTGCGGATTTCAGACAGTAGATGTGCAGCAGGAGCAGCAATTCTGACTGCGGCAGGTCTGTTCGTCGGCTATACATGTTTTGGTGCTTATCATATGGAGTGGACAACTGCAAATGAAACCCAGGATCCGGCATGTGAAGAAACCAAAGCACATCTGTTATCCCTTGGTTTTCCGGAAGATATCTTGCATGACTTAAAGAAAGAAGATATTTTGGCGTGCAAAAATGCCAGACAGGTTCTGCTGAATCAAAGCGATGATTCGCTGCGGGGCAGGGATGGGCAGTTGCAGCTTGACGGCTTGGCAGTAGAACTGGAACAGGAAGGCCAGTGGAAGGTGATCCATCATTTCTTATGGAATGGAAATCCGGGCTTTCGCGGGACAGAAGCAGTACAGATCAATCCGGCATATCAGGAACTGAACGGGGGCTGGACCTCCCAGGGGAAACTTACCGGTCAGGTCCTTTACGATAAGGATGGAACTTCTTACACCGCAGATTATAAAATCTTGCAGGACGAAAATTACGATACCGGCATGAATGCTTTCTTTTACGGAAGTCAACAGAATGCCAGCATTTTCGCGGAATTTTCCTTGCCGCGGAGTGGGGAAAACTGTCGCGGATACGTGGCCTATGAAATCAAGGCAAAGGAAAGTGACTGGTGGATTGATTCCTGGCTAAATTATACCCATCAGAAGACCATCTGGCAATATCCGGTCATCTCAGCAGCCCAGAACAGAAGACAGGGCGGCTGGCTGGACGAGCGTGTGTTCAGTACTGTGCAGGATGCGCTGCAGGTGCTTCCAGAGGGGGAAAATGAAGGCTCTATCGGTTCATAAACTCGAAAAATTGGATGTTGTTGGGAGAAATATTATGACTGGGAATATGATAGGGTTTGTTATATGGGCGATGGTTGGCGTTATTATCATTAGTCTTGGAATAAGAGCATATCTTTCAGGAAAAGTGTCTGGCTTTTGGGCAAACATAAAATCTATATCTGTAAATGATATAATGGGCTACAATCATGCGGTTGGTAAGCTGTTTGTTATTTATGGAGCAATATTGATTGCATTGGGATCACCGCTGCTTTCAGGACAGAATTCTCCATTTATTTTACTGTCAGTATTGGGAGTAATGATAGAAACAATAGTAATCATGGTGGTTTACAGTTTGTGTATTGAAAGAAAGTATAGAGAACAATAGTTTTTGCTCGTTCAATTTTATTCTGTATAATCTGTTGTTATTTAAAAATAAAAATGCTAAAATAAAAGTAGTTAAGATATTATCTAAAATAGTATAAATTAAGCTATTTTGGATAATATATTATTTGTAAATAAAGGCGGTGAAAACGAATGGAACAACTGATATGGGAAACGGCGGAAGAATTGGATCAGAAGCTGGCACAAAGGGTAAGAAACATCCGAAAACGGCGTTCCATTTCCCAGGAAAAATTATCCTCTATGAGTGGTGTAAGCTATGGCTCTATCAAAAGATTTGAAGCTACCGGACAGATCTCCCTGATCTCACTGACCAAGATTGCTATAGCCTTGGATATTGCAGATGAGCTTAGGAGTATTTTTACACAGGTGCCATATAAGAATATTCAGGAGGTTATTAATGAAACCAAATAATGCATTGCAGGTTCTCTACGATGAAAGGCTCGTTGGAACGCTGGCGATGACTGCAGACCATAAAGCGGCATTTCAATATAGCGAAGAATGGCTTGAACATGGATTCCCGATCAGTCCATTTTCTCTTCCACTGAAAAGGCAGGTTTTTGTTCCAAACAAAGACTATTTTGATGGACTTTTTGGAGTATTTGCGGACAGTTTACCAGACAACTGGGGAAGATTATTGTTGAACCGACTACTGCGCGCCCATGGACAAAATCCGGATAAACTTACAGTTTTGGAGCGGCTGGCTATCGTTGGAAAATCAGGAATGGGGGCGCTTACCTATTATCCAGAAAAGGAAATGCAGGAAAAACAGGGCCATAGTAATCTGGATGAACTTGCGGAGCAATGTCAGAAGCTGTTGAATACAGAGTATTCTGATAAACTGGATGAGCTATATCGCCTGGGAGGTACCAGCGGTGGAGCCAGACCCAAAATTATGACAACTATTGAGGGGGAAGAGTGGATCATTAAATTTCCGGCCCATGTAGATGGAAGAAATGCTGGAAAGATGGAATATGATTATTCCTGCTGTGCCAGACAATGTGGTATTGCCATGAGTAAGGCCAGATTATTTCCATCAGAGAAATGCGAAGGGTATTTTGGAACAAAACGATTTGACAGAATGATGGATAATGGCAGTCAAAAACGAATCCATATGTTAACCGCCGCTGCTCTTTTGGAATTAGATTTCGAACAGCCAAGTCTGGATTACCACAGTTTGATGAAGCTGACGAAAATTTTAACCAGGGATCATCCAGAAGATGTGAACAATATGTTCCGCAGGATGTGCTTTAATGTGTTCGCTCATAACCGAGATGATCATTCTAAAAATTTTACGTATCTATACCATGATGCAGAGGATTGCTGGCGGTTGAGTCCTGCATACGATCTCACTTACAGCAATACCTATTACGGAGAACATACAACCACAGTGGATGGAAATGGGCGCAATCCAGGAGAAAAGGAGATTCTGGCAGTTGGAATTGCCGCTGGGATGGCGAGAGCGGAATGCAGGAGAATTATGAGCCAGATCAAGGATTGTGTGAACCAGATGCTGGGACAATATCTTTCTTAGAAAAATGGAGTACAATTGCAACTTAAGGAAGTATCGCAAATATTTTTCACCCCATATGGCCATTTCATAATAAATCTTGATGAATTGTAAAATATCTATAATTTGTAAATAATTTTAAAGCTGCATTGCCGCCATCAAATGGCGGCAATTGTATTTTTCTCCTGTTCGGAATCATCGCGCAGATAGCTGGGAGCAGGATGGTGTAGTTTAATGGATTCTGCCACGTCAACGGCCAGACGATTTGGACGTTGTTGTTGCTGATCTCATGAGCTGTCACCGACTTGCTTTTTCGCAAGGAAATCAGTTATTGGTCAGGCTGAGAAGTCAGCAACATTTATTTGTTATTGAGTGCCGGGTTATACCTATTTTTCGTGTGTATGATATACTTGTGGTATAATCCATATACTAAACAAGATAAAGGGTGGTACTATGCAGATTTTTGTTGATGCAGATGCTTGTCCGGTGGTTTCCATTGTGGAAGCAGTTGCGAAAAAATATAGGGTGGCGGTAACGCTGCTATGCGATACAAACCATGTATTGTATTCTGATTATAGTGAGATAGTGGTTGTTGGAGCCGGCGCGGATGCCGTAGATTATAAGCTGATCAGCATTTGCCATAAGGGAGATATCGTGGTATCGCAGGATTATGGAGTAGCAGCTATGGCTCTTGGCAAAGGGGCTTATGCAATTCATCAGTCAGGCAAGTGGTATACAAATGAAAATATTGACCAGATGCTGATGGAACGGCACTTGAACAAAAAAGCGCGGCGGAGCAGCCAGAAAAATCATATAAAGGGGCCGAGAAAGCGCACTGATGCAGATGATGAAAGATTTTTTCAGTCTGTGGAAAAAATGGTATTAATGGCTATGAAAAACTGTTCGGAAGATACAGAGAGAGGGCAGAACGCGTGAATGAGAAATATCAGCTTTATTATTATTGGAATCATGGCATCTGCGATCAGTGTGGAGCACCAATACTGATTTTAAATGAGGCATTAAGTTACGAGGGCAATGATCAGCAGGAATTACAGGCTTTTTTGGATGAGCATGCGGAGTGCAAGTATTTTTCTAATATAGATGAACAGAAAAATTTTGAAGAAATTGGCGGCTGTAAAAAGTTGGAAGAAACATATAATTACAAATCGCCATATTGGGCCATGCGATCTGTAGGAAGCAAATCCCTGCTGGGGCAGTTTTGCTGCAGCGCGTGCAGAGAAAAATGGATCCGGGAAAGAGAGGCCGATCATTTAAAAATTTATACATACTTCTGGGAATTGCGAGAGTATGCACTGAAAGTAGCCCCAGAACCATGTGATAATCCATCTGGAATTGTTGTGTTTGATCTGGAGACTACGGGGTTGAACAGTAACGATAATGAAATTTTACAGATCAGTGCGGTTGATGGAAACGGGGATTTACTTCTTAATGAGTATGTCCGACCAGAGCTGATCAGGTCATGGCCAGACGCGGAACTGGTGAATGGTATTACACCAGAGCGGGTAAGAAAATGTAAGACCATCAGAGAACTGATAGGGAAGATAAAGGGCGTTTTTGCATCAGGGAAAACATGGATCGCGTATAATTGTGATTTCGATCTCGGATTTTTATTTTTTGTAGGTATTGAACCAGGTACGAATACCGAATTAGAAGATGTGATGTATGATTTTGCCGAAATTTGTGGGAATTATGATAAGCGCTACGGAACCCGACGATGGCAGACGTTAGAAGCGGCCGCCGCACATTTTGGGTATAACTATAAAGCGCATGATTCCTTGGAAGACGCAAGAGCCACACTGTATATTAGGAATAGAATTAAGCGGGAAAAAGAAATATTAGATGAATTGACTGCTCCATATCAGACGGTGAAAGGAGAACAGATTTAGGCAAAATGATACCTTACTTACAGTGTGAAAATGATACCTCATTTATATCGGAAACAACCCCAAATTTTTCTGCTATCCAAGATGGGTGAAAAATTTGGGGTTTGGTCATTCAAAATGTGCAATAAAATCAAGCGGATTACTGGACTTTTAACTAAACACTGCAAGAATTCCCCCATCCTCTTCAGGGGGGGATGAATTGCCTGCTTTTGATTTCTGATATTGCAATAACTGGCATGATTCTATATTGTACATAGCTGCGCGGATAAAGAGAACTTACGTTCGATAAAACATGGACATATAGAAAAATATATGGTACAATATAATCAGTCGAGATAATAGGGAAGGCTGATTATTATGAGAAAATTGGATAGCAATGCACACTCGGTATTTTTATTATATTACCATTTGATTCTGGTTATAAAATACCGAAAAAAGGTTTTGAATGATCCGATTTCAAATCGGGCGAGAGAAATATTTGAGCATATTGCTCCGAACTATCACATTACTCTGGAAGAATGGAATCATGATCAGGACCATGTGCATATCATGTTCCGTGCTCATCCCAAATCAGAACTGATCAAGTTCATCAATGCATATAAAAGCGCAAGCAGCCGCCTGATTAAAAAGGAGTATCCGGAAGTCCGGCAAAAGCTCTGGAAAGAAACGTTCTGGAGCCAGAGTTTTTGTCTGCTGAGTGCTGGCGGTGCCCAAATTGAGGTCATCCGTCAGTACATTGAAACACAGGGAGAGGGTAAAAGTGAACACCGTGTACCGTTTTCGGATTTATCCGAATAAAGCACAAAGGGAATTATTTGCAAAAACGTTTGGCTGCGTTCGTCTTGTTTATAACCGGATGCTTGCTGAAAAAAAAGCGCATTATGAGAAAAACGGGAAGCACTTAAGCTTGACACCAGCCAGGTATAAATCGGAGTTTCCATGGTTAAAGGAAGTAGACAGTCTGGCACTGTGTAATGCGCAGCTGCATTTGCAGACTGCATACAAAAATTTCTTTCGTGATGCCTCAGTTGGGTTTCCGAAATTCAAATCAAAAAAGAAATCTGTGAAAAGTTATACAACCAATTATGTGAATGGAAACATCGTCTTACAAAATGGAAAACTGAAACTTCCAAAAGCTGGCTGGGTCCGAATCAGACAACATCGGAAGATTGATGAATGTTACCAGCTGAAAGGTGCAACAATTAGTCAGGAAGCAGATGAACGATATTACGTTGCTCTGTTATATTCCTGCGAGGAACCGGTGCATGAAACCAGGAAAGCAGAAACCGCAATTGGTCTTGATTTTTCCATGAAGGAGTTGTATGTAGATTCCAATGGAAATCATGCAGCATATCCTCATTTTTTTCAAAAAGCCCGGCAGAAGCTGGCAAGGGAGCAGCGTAGACTGAGCCGCTGTGAACAGGGGAGCAACCGTTATAAAAAACAAAAGAAGAAAGTGGCACGAATTCATACCCGTATCGCACACCAGCGAAAGGATTTTTTGCATAAAGAATCAAAGAAGATAGCCAATTCCTACGATATCGTGTGCATCGAAAATCTGAATATGAAAGAGATGAGCCAGGATATGCATTTGGGAAAGAGTGTTCATGACAATAGCTGGGGAATGTTTACTGATTTTCTGACATATAAAATGGAACGTGCAGGTAAGAAACTGATCCGCATTGATCGCTGGTATCCCAGTTCCAAAACATGCAGCTGCTGTGGAAAGGTAAAAGAAGATTTGCAGCTGAGCGATCGCATTTATGAGTGTGTATGCGGAAATCGAATGGATCGGGACGAAAACGCAGCAATCAATATATGCAGAGAAGGGATTCGAATATCCGGAATGATGCTTGATATAGAAAAGAAAATTTCCTGATCTTTGCAGCAAAAATTCCAACAATATCATTCTGATAAAACCGTGGGACACACGGGGATAGCTCGCTTATGCTTTGCCCTATCGGGCAATCGAACGAGAAGCCCCCACTTCAAGCGTTAGCTAAGTGGTGGGAGCATGTCACTGAGGAAAATGATACCTGATCTATGTAGTAGGGTATCATTTTTCCCAAAATTGAATAGTGAATTATATGGTGCAGAAAAATATGAAATATTGGGGATAGATTATGCGGAGAGCAGCTATATCTCGGAGCTGCCCTTAATGCAAATGGCGGATTTGGAAATTATAAGATACCTATTTCTTCCATTTCTTTGCATAATTCTTCGAACGTACCGGTAACATAGTTTTTTGTGGTGCTGATATCGGAATGTCCTAAAATATTTGAGAGCATGACCAAATCATGCGTCTTGTCATAAAAGGATTTGGCGAAAAAGTGGCGAAGTGCATGGGGATGTGCCTTCCTTTTATCAATGCCAGCATTGGCAGCAATGGTCTGGAGCATATTATAAATATTTTGCCGTTCCAATGGTTTTTTATTTTTATCAGTGAAAATAGGGCCAGATGGGATGTTTTTTTCAATGACATAATCATTAAGCATTTCCTGAAGTTCCCGGATTAAAGGAACTTTTCTGTTTTTATTCTTATTTCTAATTGTGATTTCCTGTTGCTGTATGGATTCAACGGTAATAAACTGCAATTCTGAAACACGGATACCAGTTTGTCCGAAGGCGCGGATCATAAGGTTAACCTTTCTTTTTTGAGGGCGACTGCTTTCTTCCAGGAGTTTATGGTAATCTTCCGGGGTAAGAATAGCATAGGTAGCTTTTAATTCTTTCTTTTGAACTTTTTCTAATTGAACAAAACAATCAGCGCGATCCAAAAAGGTCAAAAAAGAATGAATGGAACACAATTTTGAATTTACCGTGGAAACGGCATAGTTTTGTTTTAATAGATATTTTTTATAATCTAGGCATTGTTCTTTCGAAATTTCTGCACCGGATAAAAAAGTTATGAAGCCAGTTACATCAGAAATGTATTTGCTAATTGTATTCTTGGACCGCTCATTTGCTATTAAAAAATCCTGATAAGGTTTCAAATTATCTGGAGAGAAAGAGGGCGTGTCAGTAATGGTATCAGAATTTGTTCTGTCACAGCAATCCAGAGGATCAGCTGCAAAATTCGGGCTTTCTAAGTGGGGCAGAATATCTGGTGTATTCGTTAATTCTGTATAAATGCTGCCAAGTAAGGACTTCAGCATATCGAGATCTTTTTCTTTAAATTCTGCTTTTATATAGTGCAATAAGGTTTTTTTTATATCAACAGTAGTGGAACCGACTGTATTCATCATATTACTCCATTCATACGCTTTCCGTTTTATTGGATAGTTCGATTATATAGCGAACGTGCGTTTGATGTCAAAGAAAACAAAAGCAAAACTTCTTGTTCAGAAAATAAATGAATGGAAGTTTTGCTTTTGTTTTGCTTTTATAATGGTCGTTTTTTGGGGAAAATGCCCAAACCTAATATGGTATTTTATAATGGAATATCAAAATAATGACATAATTCGATTTATGACATTATTTTACAATTATTTTTTCTTAAAAACAACGTGGATTCAAGTTTTTGACTGTGATACTATTAATAATTTTATTAAATTTTAAATATTGTTGATTAAATTACTAAAATTGTTGCTATTTTTGGACCTACATGGTTTCATAAATCGAATTATGTAGAAAGTAGGGGGAAATGTGGCATTGGAACATGATACACAGGTGTTGGCAAAGCAGATTTTGGAAGATTTGAAGCCGGAATTGGTTCTTCCATCTCCTTATTCTGTATGGGATCCCGGCAAAATGAAATTTGAGGTCGCGGGCGTTACAAATCCGCAGTCATTGGCGGAAATGCAGGCGTTATTGGTAAAGAAAGCATTTACCGTTTCTGATATGTATATTTTACGTGTGATCCGAATGCTTGGGCATGCGGATCTGCTATCAATTTGTACAGTGCTGATGGCAGAACGTGAAAAGGAAGAACGAAAAGCTAAGGAAGAAAATCGGCCGATACGTTGTATTCCAAAGTTGGATCGACGATCCCTGAAAGAACGCCTTGATACGTTAGCAATGAGTGGTTTGGTTATTGTTGAAAAGTTTCAGATCAACGAAACTGTATACGCATATTTGAAGAGTGCAAAATCGGAAGCACATCAGACCAGGCAGATGTATTCTCTTACTGCCCATGCAACATACGCTTTTCGGACCATGCTGGAGGCAGATCAGCAATTAAGGTTTGATTCAAAAACAATATGGCTTAATGAAATGACAAAAATGGAGCGGGCTAATGCGGGGTTACTTGCGGCGGTTTTTTTGAAGCAGAAGTATATGTCAAAATATATATTTTCTTATCGCCTGAAAAATGTGAAGGGTATAGATGAGTTGCCAGCAATTATTGATTTTAAGAAAGAAGGTGTTATGCCCACTCGTCTGGTAATCTTTGCAGTCAATTTTTATACGAATGAGAGGATCGTAACCGAAAAAGATCATTCATATTATATAAATTCAAAGGTTAGAGGCTTTTGTACGGCGCTGCGTGCGGTAATCCATGAGACTACAGGAAATGGATCTACGTTTGCGGCCATCATATGCGAGGATGCTAAAGGCATACAAAAAGTAATTTCAATGATACAGAGTATTGATGAGCCGCTGATGAAGCATTGCATTTTTACGACAGGAACGGTATTGATATCACGGAGCGCACTTTCAAAAGCAGATGTCTTACCAGGATGTTTTGTAGAGCCGGTATTCAATTCAGAGAAGGCCCGGTGGCAGATCGTTGGGGCGACAGGTTTTTATTTCCTGGAAGCATAAGAAGGGAGGGAGTGGACTGCCTGGCAGCAGACTTAGGCAGGAAAAATTATGGCAAAAATAATGAAGGACACGGCGCAGGAACAGGCTCTTTTGGAAGTGGCTGACCTGCTTCAGCAGCTTAAAATATTGGATAACAGTACAAAAAATCCAGAATCTTCGCTGAACTGTACCTATCGTGTTGGCGGTGGAAGAATGCAGCGCCTTCCAATTTCAGAAAACTATCTGGTTAGTATGATTGCAACGGTTCAAACTGATCTGCAGAAGAAAATAAATAACCTCTGTAAAAAATATCGCATTGAACTGGAAGCGGATGAATCGGCATTGATGGGGACGGGAATTGGAGATGATATTGAGTAAATTATCTTGTTATAGTTTACGGTTTCGACTGCTGCAGCTGACATGAAGAAAGATCACAAGGGATGATCTTTGACAGTTAGAAAAGCAGAAAAGACCGTATGGTAGAGAATTCATTATGTCATTTTTTAATTGCTGCCGGGAAAACAGAATTTATTGATGAAATGATGGAGAATTGCAATGAATAAAAGAAAATTAATTAGCCGTTATGCGGTTTTTCTTTTGGGAATCGTGATTATATCGGAACCGGTCCTGTCTTATGGTTATACGATAAAACAGCCGATAGAATTTGAGCTTTCTGCATATGGAAATATTTTAGAGGTTGCAGGACAGAATGCAACAGCGGAAGCTGATCCGAGGGAACTGGTTTCCTGGAAGGTTTATTTTGTAGATGAAGAGAGTAGACAAATCCAGTTATCTGTAATGCGTAGTGGAACGATTTTAGAGGGTGAGGAGCTGGTTATACCATATGCGAACAGTCTGATTGTAAATGGGCATCGCTGGTTGGCAAATGAGGACTCACCATATCGGGTAAATGTATATGGACCGGGTGAAAAAATCATCTATATCACTTATTCGGATGAAGGATCTGTCGGGGACGTAGACGATCCGGAGGCATCGGAACGGGAACGCTTTGAAATGTATCTTGAAAGGGCTAAAAAAGCGGATGCGGCAATCGTTGGCAAAGAAGCAGAGGAGATTCTGGACGACCAGATTATTTGTGAAAGCAACGCCAAATGTTCTTATCGTCTGCGAAGCCTGTCTGCACAGATAAAAAATACGGTTGCCACTCCTGTTTATGTGATTGCAAAAGACTGTGCGGCAACAGGGATAATTTTGAAGGAATTATACAGTACTTCTGTGGAGTACAGCGCAAATCTTCTGGATACGATTCAGCTGGATGGAGCGGAATATAGAATTTACGTATTTCTCGTAAATAAAAAATTTGGAGAAACTTGCAGCCATAACTGGAAGCTGGAGAAGCGAACAGAAGCAACATGCCTGTCATCAGGATCAGAGAAATATGTTTGCAGTATCTGCAGTAAGACAGAAGTAAAAACGTTACCGGCTCTGGGGCATGTGGATGAAAATGGTGACTCCTCATGTGACCGATGTGGTAAGCGTACAGAGGAACAAAATGGCGGGGACCGGATCACGGCAACGTATAGGCCATCCCGGAGTGAATATCAGATGCAGTTTGTCTGTGTGAGTGAAAACTTCCAGAATGGCTATCTTTACATTTCAGATACAGGAATACCGGCAAGTGAATTTGGAGGTTATGGTCCCCTTGATTATATGCTTTCTAACCCCTACCAGGATTTTGTTGGTACATTTGCGGACTGTTTCAGTATTAAAGGACAGGCGCTGCTGCCGATTGATGCGGATGGTGCACTTGCGTATGCAGCTATTCTGTCAAAGGAAGAAGTGCTTGCATACCGAGGACAGATAGAGGGTGATTACATTACAAGAACCGTAGAAAATGGACAACTTGTGGTTGTGCATGAGAATGGATCAACAAGTCTCGTGACACCTACGGATGATATGCTGCTTCGCCCGGCTGTAGTACTCAGTGCTCCGGATGCCGGTACCGCGGATCCAATCTATTGGTCAGTGGGAGATGTACAGAAAGTAGTGATCGATCAGAAAACTTATGAATTTCGGTGTGTAGATACCAATTATTATGATAAATCCGAAAATCATCAGAAACTGGCATTGTTCCTTTGTGATGAGGTGATTCCGGCAAATTATGGGAGTGAGTATTCCTATTTACCGGATAAAGAAGGCATTATGGGCCAGGTATTTCTTCCGGGGCCGGTAGTAAATTTTGGTGATGAAAGTGATTATAAGTATTCCAAGATACATAATTGGCTGAGCAAGCATCAGAATAGAATTTTTCAGAGCTTTAACTGCCATATTGGCGTGGACAGTGCATTTACCGGAAGCACAGGTAAGGGGCGGTTCAGTGAATTAAGCGACCAGGATTTGACTGTGCATAGTATTGGATATCAGAGACTGACAGCCAGACTTTTTAGTTTATCGGTGGAAGAGGCCTTAAAGTATAAAGATTATCTTTGGAAATTTGGTGATACGGATGCGGATAATCCGGAAGTGGTAACCGATAATTTCTGCAATGGATATTGGCTGCGTTCTCCTATGGGGAATGCAGATGCCAATAGTGGGTATGCCTATATCGTGGATCTGGTCAATGGAATGATTCGGCCAGAGGCAGTGAAACCGGATGGCGGCAGTACAGATGAAGAGTTAAGGGTAACTACTTCGATTGGTGTAAGACCAGCCTTTGCGGTACCGCAGGGATGATCATAGAAAATTAGTAGGAGGAATTTGAATGAGGAAACGAGGCGTTGTGATCTTAATGGCAGCTGCACTTACCGCTTCTGTTCCGGCAACTGCGCTGGCTGATCAGGTTGCCGGTCAGATAGCTTTGAATGGGGAGGCTGCTTCGGAAGATGTTGTTGATAAGGAAAGTCCGGTGGACATGGATCAGACAGAAGAAGCAGATGATGAAAACCATGAAGAGTCGGAGGATGCGGGTTTGGAGGAGACGGATGAGGCAGAAGCAGGAACGGAAGAATCTGATCCAGAAGAATCGGAACCCGAAGAGTCAGAGGAAGAGGTAAAGGAAGCGGAAAAATCTGATGAGAGCGGTGAATCAGAAAATGAGGATGCTGACTCAGCGGAACTGGAATCGAAAGAAGATGAGTTGGAGGACGAGGACACAGAAGAAAGCGAAGAGGAGAAGGTAGTGGATGAGACGGAGCTGGCGGATGAACTCCAAAAAGAAGCGTCAAAAGCGCCAGAAGAGGAATCCGGGGATATGCCGGAAATCGGAACGGAAGAATTTACAGCATGGTTTAAGAAAAACTGTAATGAAGATTTTTTATGGGAGATGCTGGCAGAGCATGTAGAGGATGACACATTTTTTACTTGGGCGGTAGAACACGATAAGCTGTATTATAAAGCGTTTAAATCCTATCAGAAGATCCTGGAGAAAGACGGGCAGCCAGATGAAAAAATATCTTCCGAGGTAGATGCAGAAACAGAAGAGAACATGGCCGTACTGGATGAAGAGGTGGAGGAACTGACATGAAAAAACGTAGATATCGAAGACTGTTTGCGGTGTTGACTGCCGCGATGTTCAGTGCCTGCAATGTTTCTACCGCGCTTGCGATGCCACTGCAGGAACTCACGGAAGATTATCAGGACTTCAATACAAAGCTGGTTGAAGAGAGTCGGCCGAAGGATATTGGTAGTGATGCATTTTCAGAGTGGTTTTTTACATATTTGGAAGAAGAAACTCTGTGGGACTGGTTTTACGGTGTTATGGAGGATGATACCAACGAAGATTACAGCGCACTGTATTCCTGGTATGAAAAAAATCAGGAGCAAATTGCAAAGCAGTTGGGGACAAATGCACCGGCACTTATGGCGAGTAGCGTAGGTGATCTTTGGAATAACTGGATCGACGGGAATTTTGATCTTACCGGAGACGGAACAGAGAACAATCCGTATCAGATTGAAGATCTGGAAGATCTGATGATCATGACACAGGCGATTGCAGCCGGTACAGGTAATTATGATACTGCCTATTATCGGTTAATGGATGATATTGATCTTTCTTTTGCCATTAACAATGGAAACTGGAATCCAATCGGCTGGTATCAGAATGCAGCACAGTTATCCGGTAATGTATCCAACAGTTTTAAGGGTACTTTTGACGGAGATGGTCATACAATCAGTGGCTTGAAAATTGTAAATATTTCAAAAAATCTTCAGAATGTTGGCCTTTTTGGAGTCCTGGATGGTGCTGTTGTAAAAAAGCTGGTCATCGAAGATGCCCGTGTATATGGATATAACCATGTTGGTATTCTGGCCGGCCAGATAAAAGGAGAGTCCGTGATCACGGACGTGACAGTTGAAGGAACGGCGGCTGCCAACACATCGTCTGGTGGGTATGCTTCTGATGCAGCAGTAGGCGGTCTGGCTGGAAAAATTTCCGGAAGCAATTCTGGTTCCAGGACTACGATCGAAAATGTAACAGCAACCGTGAATACAGTGAACCTCGGCGCCACCAGTAAAACGGGCGGTATTGCTGGTGAAGTGAGCAATGCCTATATTGTTGATACCAGCGTATCCGCGACCGGAAATAATATCCTGGGAAAATATTATGTAGGCGGTATCGTCGGAGCAATGAGCAGCGGTACGTCCATTTACAATGTGTCCGTGGACGGAACAATTGGCGGAAACGGTGCCTACACGGTAGGCGGTATCACCGGTTATTATGAAGGCGGAGAAATTGTTGTTGCCCGCATGTTTGGAGAAATCGGAAAGACAAATGCAGGGACAGCAAGAGAAGGCATCTTTATTGGTACCCGCAAAGATTCCGTTGATATGAAATATGGCACAACCTCCGGGAAGAACCTGGCGTACTGGTTCACGACTGCGGCCAATAAGACTAAGGCGATTGTCGGAAGTGGAAAATCATCGGATACAACGGTTACCGATGCGGCCCATATTGGATACTGGAATGATAATGAAGTTCATTACTATTTGAAAAATGGGGCCAATGAAACTTATGATGCCAGCAGATATTTCTACGAAGAACTGGAAGACGGAATACGCAATATTGTAGTCACCAGGCTGGACCGGGATTTTACAGTAGCTGATTACGAGAATGGCCTGCCATTTTCCATTGATCATTATGCACCGGGAACGTATGGGCAGCCGGTGAAAGGCTATTTATTATCGGTTAGCCGTGTAGATGTAGCAAATTCTAATGGCACATTTGATCAGGATGTGGCTACTTTTACGGCATATCCGGGAGGTGCCAACAGTTTTTACCGGATCATCGATAAAGATAGTTCTGCTGCTGTCAGACCGGGAGAAACGGTCCATGTAACGACCGCGGCCAAGAATACAAATGGAAGCATTTATCAGATGGTAACGGATGAAAATGAACCTGGCGGCGTAAAGCCACCAACCTATACGGATGAGGACGGAAATCCGCAGGATATGACGTATCAGACCGGTGGGGGATATACGTTTGAAATGCCAGAGCATAGTACAGAGCTGGATGTAGAGTACATCAGAACAACCTCAAAACTTTCCATGGATCCGGCCAATGTGACATTCCATGTGGTACAGACCCGGACCGGGGATCGGAAAAATCCGACGGTGCAGACAGTAGTATTGGATGGCAACAACAATCAGCTTGCAACTTATACCGGAAATGATCTTTCCGCAATCAATGTTAATCCGGTTACTGTAAATGCCGTACACAATGATACCGGAGCAAGTACGGATAAAACACATAGCTGGAGCATTGACGATTCTGATCTTGTAGTAAATGCATCCGATGCAGGTTATGTGGAGACGGCTGCAAAGATCAAGCCGAATATGACCGGCAGTTGGATCAATGGCCTGTTAAATAAAGCGGTAAAAGCGCAGCAGCATAACAATTACTTAAGCGCAATTCCGGCCACGGTAACCAGCAAAAATGCAATTTTGACAGCTTCAACCAATGCGGATACATCACCGGATCATAAATCTGTTTACGGAAATGTGACCGTTACGGTTGATTTTAAGATTGTGGATGAGACAACGCTCCGCGTTGAGGGAGTGGAATTAAACAAGAACAATATTACCTATACCATTACCAGAAAACTCACTGGAGACCGGAAAAATCCGACAGAAACCATTTTTGCAGATGAACCGCAGATCCTGGCGGCAAGTCTCAGACCGGCCCAGAGTTTTACCCAGAATGTGCGTTGGGAAGATGAGAATCCAAAACAGTATTTAAAGATCACTCCGCAGGGAAGCTTTGAGCATGAGCTGAAAGTGGAAGCAAAGTATGATCCGAATGGTGCTGACAATCCTGCATGGATCCAGAACGTCATCAATGCAGATAATCAGAAGCGGGATGCGGATCTTTATGAGAAGCTCTCCGGAACAGCAACGCAGGTAGAGCATGTGACCGTTACCAGTGAAGATGCGACGAATGGACACCAGACAGCAGACTGCGAGGTAACGTTGAAATTTGTCACTGTGGATGAGACCGTCATTCGCCCGGAAAGTGTTCAGATGGGCCAGAAGCAGGTAAAATTTGATCTTCAGGCAACAAAAGAGGGTGATGTTAATTCAGCAGTGAAAACACGGACTGGATTTGAGCCGGTACAGCTTAGTTGTACCGTATTGCCGGATTGCAATTCCAATGCTTTACATACGCCATATAACCGTGAGGTGATCTGGTCCGTATCGGATACGGATGCGGCAAGTATTTCCCAGACCGGTCTTCTGACACCGAATCCAAATGCACAGTGGATTAAGGATGCTGAGCATGTAGCGCCGTATACCGGAACCAAGACGATCAAAGCGATTGCGACAACCGTTGACGGTCTGAAGGTGGGAGAAACCACGGTGGTTTTAAATTATGCTGCAAGATGTATTGAGATGCCGGAAACAGAAACTTTGAATCTGGTACTCACGATGACCGGAAGAAGAAACTCTCCAACCTATACGTTTGGTGATATGCCGGAGAAACAGGTGATTGCAACAACATATCAGGAAAATCGACCGGTTACTTACAGTTCTTCCAATTCGTCTGTGTTGCAGGTATCTGCCGATGGAACAATCCGGCCAGTTCAGGATGCTGGTCTGGAGTGGATCAAAAAGGCATGTGTAAGTCCATATACGGGAACAATTCAGGCGGTTATTACCGGAATAGATGCGACTGGTTCAGACAGCACCGTTGTGACATTAAAAATTACAGTATCCGATCAGACAACCTATTCATCATCCTCCAGCGGCGGCGGTGGAGGTGGTGGCGGTGGCGGAAGCCACAGCTCAAAGACAGTAGCCACCTCTGGCACAACACCTGCTGCCAGCAGTCTGCCGGAATATGTTGTGCGAGGGACATGGACAGAAACAGAGCAGCACAAATGGATGTTCCGCGATGATACTCGTACTTATGCATCTGAATGGGCAGCAATTTATAATCCGTATGCGGATAAAACCAAAGGCCAGCAGGAGTATGACTGGTTCCGGTTTGATGAATCCGGTTATATGGTGACAGGCTGGTTTACAGATGTCGATGGAAACAGATACTATTTGAACCAGGTATCGGATGGCACACAGGGACGTATGGTAACCGGTTGGTACTGGATCGACGGAATGTGTTATTACTTTAACCCCGTCTCTGATGGAACCAGAGGAGCCATGAAAAGAAATTGTGAAATTGACGGATATCAGTTAAATGCAGATGGTATCTGGGTTGTGAATGGAGTAGTTCAGACAAAATAAATATACCAGGTGTATTTATTATTTTGGTGGTGCCCTGTTAAGGGCACCGCCATTAAAAAATAAGTGACCATACACAGGGGGAGCTGCTGTTGGAAAAGCCGGGAAACAAGCAAGATGAAGAATTCGAGGAAGATTGGAAATTACTTTTTGAATTGTATGAAATTCTAAAAAAGAGGGTTGATGCCAGGGAAGAAAAGATGCGGGATTATGTAAGAAAAGTTGGCTTGACAGAGAAAGAAAAGAATAAGGATGAGCAGCAATAACAATGCAGAGAATCGTATGCTGTCAAAGGGATACGGTTTAGTTTCCGCAGGTGCGGTGTGTACCTTGAAAACTGAATAGTATGATAGCAAAAGAATATGCAGTATGGAAAATTCCCATGCTGCGGAATATGAATAACGTTTCTTGATTATAATTGAAATACTGGAAGCGCCGAAAAAAGTGTTTTATATTCCAGATTAACATCCGAAAAAATATTAAGATTTATAAAATAATGTCCGAAAAAATGTCAAAATAATTAGAATTACAGCCGAAAAAATGTTATAATTAAAACGGCGGTAGGAAACATATGCGTTTTGGAGGAGGTTTTTTATGGAAAGAGAACTGTTTACTAAGTTGGAACGGTGGATGAGAAAAAAGAATAGAAAGCCTTTGATCATACAGGGGGCAAGACAGGTCGGTAAAACATGGATCATGAAGGAATTTGGTGCTAGATTCTATGAAAATACAGTCTATATCAATTTTGATAATAATAAGGCGATGAAGGACGTATTTGAACTGGATTTTGATTTAAAGAGGATTCTGTCGGCAATTAAAATAGAATACGGAAAAAGTTTTCAGGCAGAGAATACCCTGATTATTTTTGACGAGATTCAGGAAGCGCCAAAGGCTCTGGCATCATTAAAGTATTTTTATGAGAACGCGCCACAGTATTCTATTATTGCAGCCGGTTCATTGCTCGGTGTTGCATTGCATCAGGGAACATCCTTTCCAGTGGGAAAGGTGGATTTTTTGAAACTCTGTCCAATGAGTTTTAGTGAATTTCTTTTGGCGGTTGGTGAAAATGGGCTGTATGAAACACTAAAGACCCAGGACTATGAGCTGATCAATGCATATGCAGGAAAATACGTGGATCTATTAAAGAAGTATTACTATGTGGGCGGAATGCCAGAGGTGGTACAGACTTATATTGATTCCGATGATCTGTATGAAGTTCGTGAGATCCAGAACAATCTTCTCACGTACTATGAGGAAGATTTCAGCAAGCATGCTCCCAAAGAGGTTGTTCCGCGTATTATGATGGTCTGGAATTCCATTCCGTCCCAACTGGCGAAGGAAAACCGAAAGTTCATGTATGGTGCGCTGCGTGAAGGAGCACGGGCTAAAGATTTTGAACTGGCAATACAATGGCTCGAAGATGCAGGATTGATTTTGAGAAGCTACAGGGTATCAAAGCCGGATATTCCACTTATTGCATATATGGAGATGAACAGTTTCAAGATGTTCATGTTTGATGTGGGATTATTAACAGCGAAGGCCGGTTTATCGGCCAGATTGTTGCTTGACGGCAGCCGTATTTTTGAAGAGTTCAAAGGGGCGCTCACAGAGCAGTATGTCGCGCAGGAGTTGCATGCAGCTGGATATCCACTCTATTATTTTGCGACAGAACGTTCAACGGGTGAAATTGATTTCATGCTGCAGGGAGATCTTGATTGCATCCCGATTGAAGTAAAAGCGGAACAAAATCTTCGTGCAAAGAGCCTGAAAGCTTTTTGTGATAAATATCAGCCGGACATGGCGGTTCGAAGCAGCATGGCAAATTATAAAAAAGAAGACTGGCTTATTAATGTTCCATTATATATGCTCGCTGAGTATTTAAAGAGCATGGTGCATGTAAATTAGGCTATGGGAGAAACAGGCTATCGTTTGGTGGCCTGTTTTTTTATTCAAACAGATTGAGATATTCATATTCCGCAGCATGGGAAGAGAAAGAAATTTCTATAATTGATGTTCGATAGTCATGATTTTTGTTCAAAAGGGCTTTTGAATCAGGTAGGTAGTTTACATATCATCATGAATCGTATACAGTGATTATAGAGCAGAGAAGGAGGGGAGAAGCTTTATGAAAAGACTAACCATTTTGTGTGCGGCTTTGACCGCAGCGATGTTTATGAATATGTCAGTATACGCAGGAACTTCAGAAGTGGCAGCAGAAGTCAGTGCTGGTACTGTATGTTTACCGGGAGCTGATTTAACGGATGTAATGGGCGGCGGCTTTATTTTCAGTGATCAGCGTCCAGAAATTACGGATCCGGAATATTACTTAAAAGAATGGTACAATTCTCCGCAAGAAGGGGAACAGAGTATTTTAAATGCGCATGGAGAATATAAGACACCATACAACAATTACATGGATGAGGCATATCCACTTTTGCAGGAATTTCTTCATAGTTTTGACTGGATCCATGCAGATGAATATACCAGATACCAGAAAGCTTTTGAAAGAGTCGGGGCAGCATACCATGGAAATATCTATGATGCGGATGCGGGATACAATCGCAGTAAAGAGCGGTGGTTGGTCCTTCGTACCGGACATGGGATGTGTGAACAGTTTTCAAATGAACTGGCAGAGCTTTGTAAGCTGGTAGGCGTCAGATGTGAAGCATATCAGTCTTCGGCCTATCATAAGCGGTGTTTGGTACAGATCGGAGAAATCTGGTACGTGGTTGATCCAACCAATAATGGGGTGAAGAACTGCAAGGCCGTTGATTATGCGGCGGAGAGAGATCGGTATAAAAACGAGTATTTTGCATCAGAAGAAGCGCAAAAATTGCAGGAACAGTTAGATTTACAGAAAAAAGCTGAAAATGGGGAAATATCATGGCGCGAATATTATCGTACCATATGGCCAGATGTTTCTGACGAGCAAAGACAGGCGTGGCTCGGAATGACATATGATGAATATGAGCAACTTTACAAGTAGTGAAAGTGCTTTATAAATGGATATAGGAAAGCAAGCTATCAAACAAGGTAGCTTGCTTTTTTCTTTTTATAAAACAATCAGAAAATGGAGTATAAAGAGATGAAAAAATTTCGGAAGAATAAAAAACGAATTTGTGCAGGAATATTAGCGTTTGTTCTTAGCGCATCGCCAATATTAAATGATATCCCATCATTTTTTCTTTCCAGTGAAGCTGCAACGTATGGTGATACGATGCAGGCTTATATTAAGGACTCTGGATTTCGCCAGTATTGTATTGATGGAATGTCACCAAATAATGCATTGGGAGTGGCAGACCGATATGTGTATGTAAGTCCGTATGCATCGCTGAGCGAAGCAGAGGCTGGGCAGATATTTTTTGCACTGCTATCATTAGAGGTGAGTCAAGGCGGTAGCCAGGATATAAATAAAGCGTTAAATCAGCTAAATGTGGCTGCAGCATCTATTGGATTGACGCCTATGGGGCGTACTATGTCAAAGGATGATTTAAAGCTATATTTGCACAGCGCTGCCACCAGGGCAAAATATCCGTGGGTACAGGCCTGGAGTGATAATGCAGATAAATTGTTGGAAGCAGCTGGGTTACTAAGCAGTAGTTCCTCCGGATCTACAATGGGTGGACTGGTTCCGGCAACTCTGGCAGGCCATACCACTCCGGAAACAGCGGTAGCAGCAGATGGCACCCTGAGTATTAAGTTTGCGCAGGACGGCTCAGATGCCGGGTTTATCCAGTCGGTACCGCTAAAATTTTCTGCAACGGGGGAGGCTGGCTCCTATGTATCTGAAATTCCGAATGGTTGGACGTATGTAAAAACGGATACGGAGATCATCTTTACCAATCCTGGAAACAGCCCGACTCCGTTATATGTGCAGTTTGATCCAATAGGAACAAGGTATGAAACGGCAATGGGAACATTTGCTTCGGCCAGAGATTTGTATGAACAGTGTCTGCAGCTGTGGGTGCTTCAGCAGTGTGCTGGCCAGCATAAGAAATTCCCGCGAATTGGGGTAGTGCCGGCGCAGCAGCATCAGAGACTGGCATACGTGGAAATGGCTCTTCCAAGTAGTGTATATTATGCGTCCGTGGGAGCATCAGGAGTTTTTGGTACAGGAATTTTCTGGGGCCAGCAAGGTTTTGGTGGGAATGGTGGAAATACGCCATCGTATCCTTCTGGAACATCCAGCAGTGGCAGCCTTGAATTTAACTGTTATCGGCATGAGGAGGACTGGACTTCTACTTATAATACACAGCTGACTAAGTATGATCACGAAACAGGGGAAACTCTGGAGGAATCGAGTTTCCGGCTTTATGAGCGTTTTGATGATAAGGACCAGGTCAACCTGGAACGTGACGGTGCGGTAGAACTGTATGGCGGAACAGATCATGAAACGTATCTGTCAAAATACCTGGATAATCCGGTTGTATGGGATGATTATCGGTTTGTTGCGACCGTTACGACCAATGAAGAAGGCTATGCATCCAATACTGTAGAGCACAAATATCATTACGATAAAACCTTCTGTGATGGACATCCGGCACCGGCTTTTGTCGAAGTCCCGGAAGAGGAAGAAGATGAGGAAGGAGAAGTTACAAATCAGGACGAAATTGATGAAGCAAAGGAAGAAAACCGAAGACTTGCAAGTGGCTGGTTGGAATGTTTTGATGCGTGTGACGAAACTGCATCTGCAGGTACCTATGAGGGAGTCCACTTTCATTGGCTGATGTCGGAAGTCAGCCAGGGAGAAATCTCTTCCATTGCATCAAGCGGCGGCGAGGAGGGAAGCACTCCGAATGCAGGACCGACCAGTTCGGCATCCGGGGAGGATTCCTATGTGAATTCTGGCTGTAAGCAGGATGCAGAGGCGACATACAATAAATTTATTGCTTTAAAATACAGCTATACATATCAGGAGGATACCGCGCGCAATGGGTATATTCTCCATGACCTGCACAATGATGATCTTCCGATCGAAGTGATCACAACAGATTCTTCGGAAAATGGTGCAAATTCATTTTTTGCGAATGAATACAGCAATCAGATCCAGATCACCGAAGATGCCGTTCCAGAGGCAGATTCTTCCATGAGTAGTGCGGAGCGGGGCATGGTTCATAGTATCACGGAGTCTGAGTATGCGGAACTGATGGGAGAAGATCTGGATGCTCCGGCACTGGAGGAAGAGAAGAAAGAAGGAATTCTTTCAAAAGCTATTTCATTTTTCACAAAAATCTTTAAGATCGAAAAAGAAGTGGAGCTTGAAGAAACAAAGGCACCGGAGCAGCAGGGCGGATCTACAGCGGATACGGTAATATCGGATGATGAGGAGTTTCAGGATCATGAGACGGTGGACGGAGAGGATAAAACAACAGATTCCGACTACAGTGATAATAAAGATTCATCGAATTCCGACAGTGAAATTTCGGATACCACGGAAAAATCCGATGAAAATGAGGATAATCAGGAGGATAAGGCTGAAATAGAGAACCCTGACAGTGGAATGTCAGATACGGACTCAAAAGATGAGCCCGAGAAAAATGGTTCTGAAACAGGTTCCGAGGACGTAATAGAAGATGAGTCAGATAACGGAGATATTTCTGATGATCAGCAGAGGGAAGATACGGATAAGGGAAGTTATGAAGAGCCGGACAGCGCGAGTGGGAATTTAGCTGCAAAAATCGAAGATTCAGAAGAAAAAGTATCTTCCAGCTGGATTGAGAAAGGCATTGAAAAAATCTTTGGCATTATGACTGTTTATGCGGAGACTATAGAGAGCTCTGCAGGCAGTGATATAGAAAAAGAGTCTGTTCCGGTCAGGGAAACAAAGGAGGAGCATTCTGAAGATGTTTCTAATGAGGAGGGACCAAGGCCATCTAAGGAAGAGATGCCAATTCTGAATGTTGTAAAAGAAAATAGTGATCATAAGAATGAGGAAAATCTGAAAAAGGAAGAATTGGCGGACATTGATTCTGAAGAATTTCTTGACGAAGAAATTGAAGATGACGAGGAATTTATTGAGGATGAAGAACAGATCAGTGAGTTAGAGGCTCTGGGCGGTAAGCGGGTAAATCTTGCATCAGATTCCAACGCGACCTATGTGGCATATGTTGAATTTACAAAGCAGAGGAATGAGGATGATCTGGATGCGTCTGGAAATGATGATCCATCCATTTCACTGTATACACAGCTTTCCGGCTCTGGCAGAGAACTGTTTGATAGTGCCTACAGTACGGCCAAAGGATCACCGAGCGTAGGCGAACTCATCACACCAGGACCGACGGACAATTTCAGCCATTGCAACGATGAAGATGGTTGCGGAAATATGTGGCGTATCTATGACCACCGGACGGAGGGCGAAATCCATATCAATAAGAGGGATCTGGATTTGGGAAATGGGGCAAATGACACATATGATTCCTATGGAGATTCTCAGGGAGACGCCACATTAGAAGGTGCTGTGTATGGCCTGTTTGCAGCGATGGACATCATTCATCCGGATGGAAAAACGGGAACCGTTTATATGGCAAATGACCTGGTAGCAGTCACGACCACGGATAAAAACGGCGATGCTTCGTTTATGGCTTTTACGGAAGCACCAGGAATGATCTATGACTATGAAGAGGGTAAGATCGCAGACCGCGGCCAGGGCTGGAATGCAGCATCTCCGCAAAATCTCTATGATCATGCGGAAACATACGATGAGTATACGGCAGACGCAGATGTGGTAAGAACCTATCCAGACTATAAGCTGGCAAATGGAAACTGCTGGATTGGAAGGCCGCTTATTCTGGGGGATTATTATGTAAAGGAATTGACCCGCTCTGAGGGATACGAATTATCGATCGGAAACAGAATGCAGCAGCAAACCAATCTGGGACAGGACGTAAATGCAGGAGTTCCAGGGGATTTGACCGGTTATGCTGGCATTGCGGGGATCCTTACCGCGGAGGAGCAGATTAGTGATGAACCGACCGGAGAGGTAGATGATCCAGATTACAATCAGCTGTTCTTTACGGCTGAAAGTGAAAAAACAGGGGATTCTGGATTTCATCTTGTATTTCGAAATCTGCCGGAGGGAGCAAAACTTTACCGGAAGGACAGTATTTCTACGACGAAAGAGGTAGAGGCCGGTACCGGTATTTATGATGAAGTGCCGGTTAAAAATATCTTTGGACAGCCAGAGTATGTCGTTACGGAAAATGATCATCAATATCCGAAATACAATCCGGACGGATCCATGAAAACCAAAACGACCAACGTGAATTTTACTGCGAAAAATGTAATCCGTGTGCCCCGAAAAGGTTTGGATTCTGCGAAGGTTACGGATGTGATCCTGGCATCTGTGCCAGGAATGTCCGATGATGATCTTCTTTTAAGACTCGCATCTGTACCAGATGTGGATGAAGACTTGGCGCTGCTTAAAATAAAGGTGGAGCAGGCGCTGCGCGCAAATGGAAAAAGCTCACCAAACTATACAAGGGGAGGAGTTACGGCTTATTCGAGCATGGATGAGCTGGTATTTGACCGCGGTGTATGGGATGGCGAGACAGATACCTATGGAATATCCGGCGTCAGCGCTGGAAGCGCAGCCGATAAAACGGTATGTGGTTCTCCTCTTGTAACATTGACGATCAATAAGGAAGGAGCAGACGGAGCGGCAGTTACATTATCTTCACTGATAGTTTCTATCCTAGATTATTACAATACTCATGATTATTACAATTACGGAGGAGTGGACTATATCAAAGAAAATGCGAACAGCTGGACGGTAGGTTTATATGCAAACCGGACCAATTATCCGATGCTGTTTTATGTTCCGGCGGACAGTTCTTCAAGGAATGTGATATTTTACCGGGTAGCAAGTATGCCTGCAGAGCACAGCCTGCGGCCAAGGGCCATTTATGTTGCATACAGTGAGGATGCACTTTATGATCCCCGCGGTGAAATGAAAAATTTCTCCGAGAATGAGGACGGTACTGTTAATGCTATCCTTTCCCCGGCCGTACAGGCAGATCAGAATGGGGATATTGTGAATGGTGTCGTAACAGAAACAGAATTTTACCAGACGGGAGAAACTCCGCTTGATCAAAATGGCAATAAAATTCCGAAAGTAACCTATGTGGAGCGAACAGAAAAGATTTCCGTAGAGGTAAATGAATGCAAATGGACGGAGATCTCTTTCACAAAAGAAGATAATGTCTGGATCGCCCACCAAAATGGTAGCTATACGGATGGCTATGGAACTGAACATAATGACGAGGCAGCAGTACGCTATGAGTATACGCTGAAACTTCCGGTCCGGTTTGTTTCATTGACTGAGCAGGATTGTGCAGATTTCGGGGTATCAGGAGAACTTGCAGGCACCCAGGTCGGCAGTGCTTCCTATTATCTGGCTAAAGGGGCAAGTGTCAAGGCGTACCTGGATTATCACAGCCTTTTAGTAGGCCAGGAAAATTCCTATGTGCAATCGGTGGCGCTTGATTACCCAGGGCAGGATTATGTTTTCCAGGATGGTACAGAACAGCCTGGAACCAATACCAGAAAGCTGCCTATCGGCGTAGAAGAGAGGATCATCAGCCAGCAGATTAAGGTTATAAAAACGATCGATGAGAAGAGTTACCGTAATACAAACTCCTACAGTGAGATTCATGAGGACTGGTGGAGTCGCTTATTTGGTAATCATGCAGGAAATGGAGCATCAGACCATTCGGCGAAAAAGCTTGATAATTTCCGTTTCAAAACCTATTTGAAGTCAAATCTGGAAGCATTGTACCGGAATGAAAATGGAGAAATTGTATGGCAGGACCGTATGGGAACTGACCGGACGGATGCTGAGCAGTTTGCCGCAAATAAAGCATTTCCAATGCTGGTCAATAAGATCTATACAAAGGTTCCGCATCAGACGGATCCGTTGTTTAAAAATTCTAATGATGCAGCGATTGCCAATACGGCTCTTTATGATTACCATAATGGCCTGATCAGTGATGAGGCAAACACGGGTTATACAAGAGTGCTGGAAATGGCAGATTATCTGGTTGAGGACGGAGACAGCACAAGAACGGTCAAAAATTACAATTATGAAAAGTTTTTTGATGGAATCAGCGTTTCCAATGGAGATAAATGGGATGAAAATCATCCGACCTACACAAGTTATAAGCCGATTGGAAATCTCATGAACCGTACCGAAGAGCAGCTGGATAATGCCAGGGTATCTGACCGGGTGCGTCAGTTTGCAATCAGCTGGTACCTGGATGATGAGGTAAAAAAACTGGTACAGGAGGTAGAAGCAGGTACTGGAGAGAAGGAGGCCAGTGCAGGTGCAACGGCATACAGTGAAGAAACGTATGATCTGGCACTCCGTCAGGCCATTATAAAGGCAGAAAACTATTTGAAGCCATTCTTTGCGTATGATCTTGATGAGCTTTACGCAATTCACTGGGATAGTGAGGCAAACGGAGGCAGCGATCAGGATACAACAACACTGGCTGCCAATACGATTTATGGAGATAAAGATCTTTCAAAAGACGGTGGATATGCCTATGGGTTATCCCAATATTTACCCTACGGAACCTATGTAGTGGCAGAGCAGCAGCCGCATGTTGATGAACTGAAGGATTTTAAAAACCGGCATTATCAGATTGATCAGCCAAGGGAAGTAACCTTGCCGAGTGTGTATGCATCTTATGATGCATCACAGGAAACCCCGGAAACATTTAATTCTTTCTATAATTATGACCGTTCTGATTCCATGCAGCAGTTGGAACAGAAATATCAGATCCGGTTTGGTGAGGAGGACCATAAGATCCAGGCCCATAATCATCATGGGGATTTTGAAGTTTATAAGTATGGACTTAATCTAAATGAGATCACAAATGGGGTTCGGGCAGAAGCCGGTAACTATTTTGCATTAACGCAAAGCCCATGGCGGCCACTGAAAAATTATTATAATCCGGAGAATGATCGTTCTGCTGCCGAAGTTACCTATTATCTGACGGAGGGGCAGAGCGGTAGAAAAGGAATTTCGGAAAATTACCGGTATAGTTCCCTGGCTGAAGATGCGGGACTTTCTGATAATGTTCCGTATCCGGGTGCAGATATTACTGCAGATAACCGGTTGGGAATCCAGTACCGGGATCATGTTGCAACAATGACGGGAATGCAGACGGCTTATGACGGGAAATATGCTGCCATGCTGGTTCCATACAGCGTGGTTGCATCAACGGATGAGCAGGCGGAGGTGACAGATGAAGAGCCGGGCCAGGGAGGAAGCGCAACATATCGGGGCTTTGCTTACGATAAGTTTGTGAACCGCTTCTTTACGGCAAAGCTTAGAATAGAGAAGATTGACTCAGAAACCCATGAGAATATCCTTCACGACGGTGCACTTTTCAATCTATATGCGGCATCCCGTGATGACAGTGAGAGTGGTCAGGGAACAGTAAAATTTACGACAGAACCAACGCAGTTTACCGGAACAAAAGAATTCTTAACGGCAATGGGGGCTACCGACATCCGGCCGATTGCAAAAGGTCGACTTACAAGGTGGATTGATCGCATTACCGGAAAAGAGAATGGCATCGGTGATTTGTATAGAGGCACCGTGCCGGAGGGTACACCGATCTGCAGTGAGGATGAGCAGATTGTCCTGGGAGATGAATACGGGAATAAGACGGTGGCCTTTAAAACCTATTCAACAACCAGGGACGGCCTGATGCGGGATGAGATGACAGACACGGGATCTTCTTATCAGGATCAGAATGTCGGTTATCTGGAACTTCCACAGCCTTTAGGCGCGGGTGTTTATGTCCTGGCGGAAGTGGATCCGCCGGCCGGATACGCGCGGAGTAAGCCGGTCGCAATCGAGGTTTACAGCGACAAGATTACTTATTATAAGGAAGGAACAAAGGATAGCCGGGTATTGGCGGTCGTTTATGAGGATGATGCGGACCACCAGACAACCAATGCAAACAAACCGGAAGACAAGGTAAACGTGGCGCAGGTCTATGTGGAGAATACTCCGATCCGAGTGGAGGTTGAAAAGGTAAAAGAGTCCTATGCTGAAAAGGCCAATACGACGGAAGATAAGACGGTCAGCTACAAGATTTCCGGCCGTGTGGATGGAAAATACAGTGAGATCGGAAAAAATCCGGATCTGGTTTATGCGTACCGGGACGGAAAATATTTAGGATATGCATGGCAGAAAGGAACCCTGGAGTATTTAGAGGAGCGTAAGGCAGCAGGAGAACAGGTGGGAATCGTCTATTCCCACGGAACATTTGCGGGCTATGGGTATGTTACCAGGACTCTTGAAACTGCAGATGATGAAAATGGCTACGTAGCAGGAGCATTGATGACATTGTTTGATGCAATCCCTGTGGAGCGTTCTGGATTTGAGGGAGATGAAGCTTATAAAGGCCTGAAAATCGAAAGAAATCTCACGAACAATATCACCAGAATGTATATCGAACAGGGATATGCCGGAGAAAAGGTAGAGTTTGTCCGTGAAAAGGATGAAGCAGGCAAAGAACTGGAAGTAACTTTCCCGGCCGGCATTGACAAGGACGGAAACTCTATTTCAGCTACCGGCGGAGTATGGTCTGCGGTTACGTTACAGCGGCCGGATACAGATATTTTATATTATGACCTGGATGGACTGGATCCATATCAGGAGCGATATATTAACGGACAGTTCATTACCTATGTGTATGACAGAACGCACAAACTGACGCCTGTGGAAGAGGCAGAGCGGGACCGCAGAAATTTTGCAAAGAGTGACAGCGATCATTCGATGTTTGTCTTTAAGGATGGAGTTCCGTATTTAGAGATTACAGAGGGTGATTTTACAAAAGTAAAATACCGCAAGAATGATAAGCAGCTTGAAGTGGAAGCAGGAACCAAAATCTATCATTTGGATAAAGACGGGTACCGCGATGCTTTGGTTGATCCGGCAACAGGAATGGCATATATCGAAGAATGCCGTGAAGACGGAACGGTAAGAACTTTGGTATGGCCAGTCAATATAAGGAAAGATGAATTTGGAAATGTGATTGCCCGTGACAAGATTACGACTTCCCGTATTGCTACGGTGGGAGAAAATAAGGACGGCTATGCAGAGGATGAAACGCTGGATGTGGTAAATAATTCCACAGCGGAGATACCGGATGCGGATAAACCATCGTATACCCATGCGGAGTCTGGCCATATTACTGGAACCTGGAAAGGAAATGGAGAGCAATCACACGAAGAGAGCAGCATTGAGCAGAACCGTTTTAAACAGGATATGAACGGTTCTGTCCTGGTGAATGACAATAATGGTGATTTCTTAAATGAACTCAATCCGGTCTATGATGATCATGGTTTGGTCTTATATTACCAGAGAAGTTCAGAAACCTACAAAAAGGGAGAGGATCTTTATGATCGGAATGGTGAGTTTGTCAGACATCAGGACTCAGATCATCTGGAAGAATATAACCAGAATGCGTACCGCATCAATGAACACAATGAACTGTATGATTCTTCCTGGGATGAAGAGTCTCCGACCAGGAAAAATCTGTATCACAGGCTGGGTGAGGGATACATCCTTGAAAACACCTGGCTCAGCTCCGACAAGACTCCAAATGATCCATTCGACACGTTCCAAATGGACGGACAGGCAGATGTTTTAAAACGCCTTCCGAGCGGAACCTATATTTTGGAGGAATTAAAGGCACCGGAGGGCTATATAAAGGGGCTGCCAAGCGGCATTTCTGTTGCAGAGGCGGGAGAGATTCAGCATGTTCAGATGGTTGATCGGACCACAAAGATTGAAATTAGTAAGATCCATGCGCCGCAGGATACCAAAATGCCGGTTCTGGATATGGACCATGAACATCCGGAAACAGGAGAGAAACCGTATGAGCGCGAAGTAGTGACTGGCGATATTGCTTCCTATATATACAGTTCTGTTCCTGGAGCAAAACTGGCACTGTATCCGGCCAGACGAGTATATAGTGCGGATACGGAGAAATATCCAAAGGGATATTATCTGGTAAAAACACAGGATACTCCGCTAGTTTGGGAAGATTCAAACAGTACTGCTTCCAACCCTGCATGGAATACCGCGGAGTGGAACAGTGAAAATGAACCGGCCTATTTCGAGAGGATCCCGGCGGGAGATTATCTGTTGGAAGAGATTGAAACACCGGAAGGATTTGTAACAGCAGATCCGGTGGAAATCACGGTTGGAGATCAGTCAGAAGTTGAAACCGTCTGCATGAAGAATGATACCACAAAGGTTGAGATTGAAAAATACTTTACAGATGAGCACGGAGAGAAAGTCCAGCTGTCTGGGGCGGAATTTAGCCTTCATCAGGCAGTGGTCAATGCAGAAGGGGAAATTATTTACGATGCGGATGGCACGCCGGTATATGATGCCCGTGTTCTGGCATCATTTAAGAGCGGCACTGTTGAGGATTATCAGAATTTCCGCGATGCATTTGAAAAAGCGTATGCGTCCTATGGTGTGGATCTTTCACTATTTGGCTGGAAGGAGAATGGGCAGGAAAAATCTGCAACCGTCACAGCTAAGACGGTAATGGATGCGACAAGCGCCGGAGGAAGTCACGACCGATTTGCAACGAAAGCACTCCTTACCATGATTACAAGCGACGGGGAGACTATACGCGTAGCAGTATCTGGTAACCTGCCGGAAACCGTCTTTGATTACCAGTTTGATTATCAGAAATTGGAGCATATAAATGCTTACGCGGATACTTACCTTACGGACAGAGGCACCAGAAGGATCAATGGCCTGCCAGCAGGGGAAAAGTATGTCCTTGTAGAAACCAAGGCACCCGATGGATTTTTAAAAGCAGATGCCCAGGTGATTGTAGTGGAGAACCGGAAGGAGATCCAGCAGTATCACATCGAGGATCTGGAGGGACAGATCTGGCTTTCTAAATCTGCTGTTGGTGTGACCGGGGAGATGGCTGGGGCTACCATGGCCCTGTATAGAGCAGATCCGTCAGGAAATTTGAACCAGTCCGATGAGTATCTGGTCAGCCAGTGGGTAACCGGAGCAGATGGCATTTATACAGTGACAGATAAAGTAAATGGCAGGATCCCGGAAGGATATCAGGTGGGAGATTTAAGGATTCACATCGAGACGGGCCTGGCAGAAGGCATCTATTATTTAGTGGAACTGTCAGCACCGGACTATTATACCTTAGCAGAGCCGGCACGATTTGAGTATCATCTGGATGATTTGGTACAGACGATCCGGGCAGTCAATGAAGTGGTGAAAGGCGTTCTTTCTATCACCAAGACTGGAGAAGACGGCCAGGGACTTGCCGGAGCGACATTTGAGATCAAAGCGTATAAAGAAAATGATCTGAATGAGCCGGTCACCACAAACATGATCTATGGAACAGAGCCAGTCATTACCGTGCAGGATCTTCCTGTTGGTGAGATGCGGCCAGATGGAAGCATCATTCCATATACATACACGTTACAGGAGATCGCAGCGCCGGAGGGTTATAGTGTAAATCCGGAAATCATCACCTGGCAGTTCGAGCCGAAACAGGGTGACGGCCAGAGCTTTGCCCATGAGACGGTAGTAATTCATCAGGAGAGCGTAAAGGATCAGAAAACCAGGCTGTATTTTAGTAAGCAGGACTTCGATGTTTTAGGGGATGACAATACAGAAGGTGCTTTTATAGATGGGGCAATTCTTTCCATTTATGAAGTGACAGGAAAAGATGAACACGATCAGCCTGTATATGATAAAGATGCACCGTTTACGACCTGGACCACCAGAAAATTGGAGAAGAGGCATAAGGTTATCGGACTTATCGCAGGGCATACCTATATCCTGGTGGAAGATACTGCGCCGAAGGGGTGGAATCTGATGAAGCCGGTACTGTTTACGGTATCCAGTGATGGAAGGAGTATCCAGGGCCTTTCTAACCAGATGGAGAGTATTGAAATCCAGCGGGTATCAAAGAATGATTATGAATTGGATACGATCAATCGTGATACCACAAGCATTGAGCAGGTAAAACTGAAGGGCCGTTATGTGACCCAGATATATTATGAACTGACGGACGCAAACAAAGATCTGATAGAAAGCTGGATCGGTGCTGGCGAGGAACATGTGATAAGAAAACCGTTCGCTTCTGTGTCAGAAGGATCGGCCTATACCATCACGGAGTACTGCAGGTATTCCGATGGAACGGTTCTTGTGACGGATCGGTTCACCAAAACATTCTGGTTTGATGAAAATGGAGAGATTAAAATTCCAACCAGAGAAATTGACCATGTAAATGAGACCTTATCTTATGCGGACGGAACCAAGATTACCGCGTTTATTCCAGATGCGGATAATCAGGAAAAGCAGGTGAAAAATCCTCTGCAGAAAGATGATCTGGTAATAACCAGACTGTCTGCGGATGGTGCCAGTGCATTAGCGCCGGATCAGGCAATTTTTGAAAGAATTCGAATGATCAATACGGATCACAAAACGGCAGATATGGTATTAACCGTGACTGTCGATGCAGATACAAGCATTATTGATCCGGGAACAGGAACTTTCGACGGAGAAAAACTGGTATTCCATTTTGAGAGCGTGGCGCCGGGTGAAGCTGCATACGCTGCTTTTACAACACAGGTAAGTGGTGAGGCATCTACGATTGAGGCGAAAGCAGAATATAACGGAATTGTAAGGGAAACCCAGAAGACAGTGCCGGTATTAACCTATGGAAAAGTAGTATTGTTCAACGAACTTACGGGATCTGGAAAGGAGCGGTATAAAGATCAGAAAACATCATTTAGGGTAAAACTTTATGACGCATCGACAGGAAGGGAACTTCCAGGGACCTATTCATACAGCGGCAGCAGGACCGGCATGATAAAGAGTGGCGATACCATCAGCCTCTCTGGTAATGAATATGTCAAGATCGATCCTGGTTACTATAAAAATGTGACCTATGAGATTGAAAAGATCGAGAATGGCCTGCACCATACGGAGAAAATGACATCCGGAAGTGTGGATGTAACTCACGGAAACGGAGCCAGATTTACCAGAAATATTGAGGATACGGCGAAACGCACGATATTTAAGCAGGGAGAAACCTATGTGCTTACGGAAGAAACCGTATTCGCAAATGGGGACAGCCTTCCGACAAATAAGATCAGTACAATTCTGGGCCAGTCTGTGAATGTTGAAGGCATTGCAGCCGCGGACCGGAAAACCAAAGTTATGATCTCAAAGACGGAAATTGGCGGTGGTAAAGAGCTTCCTGGCTGTGAAATGGAATTATACGGTGAGGAAAATAATTTGATCCACAGATGGACCAGTTCTGATGTAGCGGAAAGCCTTGAAGAATTCCTGGAACCGGGAAAGACCTATAGACTGGTTGAAAAAAACCCGGAACCTGGATATTCCTATGCGGAAGATATCACCTTTACCGTAAATGAGGACGGCACAGTGGACCGTGTGGTTATGGTGGATAAGCCTACTCACATCGTGTTATCTAAAAAGAAGATCACAAACAGTGAGGAACTCCCGGGAGCGCTGCTTCAGGTTGTGGATAAGGACGGAAACGTAGTAGAGGAGTGGATCTCTACGGACAAGCCTCATGAAATTGTTGCAAAACTGGTAGTGGACGAGAGTTATGTGCTGCGAGAGGTTCGGCCTGCAGACGGCTGGGCATATGCCGAAGATGTGCCGTTTAAGGTGAGTCATGACGGAACAGTTGATTATGTCAAGATGGAGGACAAGCCGACTCATGTTGTAATTTCCAAGCAGGAGATTACGGGAAGTAAAGAACTTCCGGGCTGTACGCTGCAGGTCATTGATAAGAATGGAAATGTGGTAGATGAGTGGGTTTCTACCGACCAGCCTCATGAAATTAAGGAGAAACTGATCGCAGACGAGGAATATACACTGCGGGAGGTTCGTCCGGCAGACGGTTGGGCCTATGCGGAAGATATTCCGTTTAAAGTAAGCCATGACGGAACGGTCGATCAGGTCAAAATGGAGGATAAGCCGACGCATGTGGTTGTATCCAAGAAGAAAATTACGGGAAAAGAAGAACTTCCGGGCTGTCATTTGGTGATAAAGGATAAGAATGGAAATGTGGTTGATGAATGGACCTCTTCAACGATACCACACGAAATCGTAGCAAAACTGATTGCCGGAGAAACTTATACACTTATTGAGATCCGGCCGGCAGATGGCTATTCGGTTGCGGAGAGCATTGAATTTACGGTATCCAAAGACGGCAGCGTCGATATGGTGGAAATGTTTGATGATGTAACCCATGTAGAATTTGGCAAGGTAAATCCAAATGGCACGCTTCTTAGTGGTGGCCAGATACAGATCAAAGATCTGGACGGAAATGTACTGGTTGATTTCGTGCCGGATGGTACGGTTTACCGGGTTGACGGTGTACTGAAAGCCGGAGAGACCTATGTCATACACGAAGTATCAGCTCCTGGTGGATACCGGGTATCTGAGGATCAGGAGTTTATTATGCCATTGGGTCAGGAAACAAAAGAAATCCGATTCGTGAATTTTGCGATCAATGGCGGTGGTGGCGGAGGTGGCACCACTCCGGGGAAACGCCAGTTGTCCATTCGCAAGTACGATCCAGTAAACCAGATCGGCGTGGCCGGAGCAAAGCTTACTGTTTACAGTGCGGACGGAAGCCTGTATTTAAAAGGTATTACGGATGAGAGCGGATATCTGACATTTGCTATGCCGGCGGATGGAACCTATACATATCAGGAAACAGAGGCACCGGCTGGATATTACCTGAACCCGGCTGTACAGTACCTTTATATTAAGGATGGTAAAGTAACAAATCCAGAAAACCGGACCTTGTATGATTATCCAAATGTGGAGGTGATACTTGAAAAGAAAGATTCAGAAGACGGCACAGCAGTTCCGGATACACTGCTTCAGGTGACTGATCCGGCCGGCCAGGTGGTATTTCATGGCAGAACGGATGAAGCAGGAGCGTGCAAGGTTCCGGCCGGTAAGGCAGGAACTTACCGTATCGTGGAGATCGAACCGGCAAACGGATATGAGCGGTCCGAAGCACCATGGCAGTTCCTTGTTTCATATGACGGAACCATTGCTGGGGAAACAACGCTATACAATGAAAAGATTGATAAAAGGGTTGGTATCGGGCGGATCTATGCACATTATGAAAGTACGAATGGAAGCAGTGGATCCTATGGATTGGGTGTTCCAGACTGGCTGAAGCAACCGAAGGCAGGAGATACTACAGATTCATTCAAATGGTATGTACTGGCAACCATCTTTGCGATGGGCGCAGGGGGACTGGTGCTTATCGGACGAAGGAAAGGAAAGAAAAAAGATGATGAGGCGTAGATATTTTAGCGCCCTGATGTTTACGGCGGTACTGGTATTTGCCAGTCCCGCCGGGAAAACCATGGCGAGTCAGGTATCAGAAAACCAAACGCAGAGTATTGCAGAGAATGTGAATGTAGCGGTGCCTTCTGAGGCAGAAAAGCAGGTTAGCGGCGCAGATGATGCGATTACCACCGTGGAAGAAGTATTTGGAGAGCGGCCATATTACGGTTCAGGAGAGACGGATGGAAGTTATGTATATTATTCACAGGTCTTTCCAAAGGATGCGGATCAGGACCAATATCTGCCTGAGGAAGAGTATGTGGAAGGTGATGATACATACCGGTTAGTGGATTATGAGGTGAAGGAACAGTCTCTTTCAGGAAGGAAGAAGCATATCCGGGATACGTTACTACTGAAAGATTATGAGGGGATCGATGAGATTCCGGAAACCTATAAGGTAGAAATTGCAGATAATCCGTTTCAAACCGTAACGGAATATACGTTGCCGATCAAAGAGGCAGAGCGGGTAAATGAACGCTGGGAAGATTCCTTTACGTTTGATATTGTCGTAGAACATGCAGACTCAGGACTATTTCAGATTGGAAATGAGGTGATATCACTTAATCAGACTGTGGATCCGTTTGCTGGTAATGAAGGGCTTTTATTAGAGCTGATCGGGGTGCCGAATGACGCATACCAGATTGATCACACGGCCTGGGCCGGTGACATGTATGAGCAGAATGGGATCCTGTATCGGAATGCAGTCGCTTATGGGAAAAAGCTGGTTTATGATCTGGAAATTTCGTATGAAGATGTGATCACCCTGCCGGAAGAAGAGGGGTATCAGATTCGGGCGCGGTATGAACTGCTGCCGAAGGATGCTTCTGTTATGTCGGAATGCACATCAAAATCATCGGGATCCAATCACTGGGATTGGCTTAAAAACCTATGGGAAGAGATGATAAAGTTTCTGAAAAAGATAGCAGAAACTGTAAAAAAACATCCGTACATTACGGCGGTTGTATTTTTCCTATTGTTTATCGCAATCATATTATACCTTGCTGTCAGACGCAGAACAAAAGATGCCGAAGAGCCGGAGCATGTTTCAAGGCGGTGGCATCGCGGTCCGAAACGCGGCAGAAGAAGGTAGATCTAGCTGCGTGTGGTGTCACAGCCATACGCAGTTTTTTAAAAAGAAGAATTTAAGGAGGGTTGTGTTGAAGCAGAAAATCGGTTTTTTAGTATTGAAATCAGGTGGAAACGAAGAAGCGCGCTATTTATATCCAACAGTATTATATCATTTAGCGCTTCGCTCCAGGATCAAAAGAGAATTAGAAACAGGAAAAGTGCTGCGATGCTGCTGCAGAGAGGATGAGACGGAAGTGACAGTCAATGAAAATTTGGAACTTCAATTTTTACGCGGCAGACATGCAGCAGCATGCGTAGAATACGTTCGGCAGCTTGCTAAGTATTCAAAAGCCGCCGGTGTCATTCCGTTCATCTATGGGCGTGGATTTTCCATACCGGTTGCCTTTAAGTGCAAAAAAGGGGCCAGAAAGGAAGCAGGCATATACTCTGGAGAAGCGCTTGACCTGTGCAAGTGGAAGCGATTTGATCTAACAGCCCTAAACGCGATCATTGCCGCCAGAGCATTCGAAATGTGTGTGCAGACAGGGCAAATGACGGCGGATGCTGTGCTTTCCCAGATGGAGTATGAATATGGCTTATATCAGTATGAGGACCTAGATGGTGCGCCGATCTCGATCAATAGTTCACTTGTACTTACCCGTAGGGCAAAGATTGGAGAAACGGCATTCTTTTGTGGAAAGGTGCGTAAAATCAGCGATCAGTATGGTGCCAGGATATATTTAATCTGTGAAAATGATTATGGGAACTTTAATATTTCGCTTCCTCGCGTGAAGTGGGAGAAGCTTACTTCTGCTATGTGCCACAGCGATTGTGTGGTCTGCTGCATTACCGGGTTTGTTCGGGAGAAAGAAATCATTCCGTTTAAAAAGGGGCATTATGACAAAATCACGAAGACCTCAACTGCAGGAAAACAGGAGGCAAAACGTGTCCTTGAATTTGCAAGCTTCACTCTGTTTTATCTGAATGAATATGGTCTGATCGGTGGAAGTGAAGAGGAATTGGCAGCGGTGAGTGAACTGATGCGGCAGGGGAAGCATGTGATCAAGCCATATTACCCGATTCCGGGATGTGACAAAATTCCAAAGTATTATGTGTTTTAAGAATGCAGCAGGAAGGAAAATAAATGCACTATATCAAAGGATGCCCATGCCTGTTTAAGGTGGCGTGGATAGCAGATCATGCACTAAAAAATATCTATGTAATTCAGAAATGCGCTTCATGTGGATACACGAAGGAGCAGTGTGATTATGTGTTTGAAGAATTAAAGAGCATGAAAATAGTAGACACAAAGCCAGAATCAGCCTACATTTCTGATTTATACCAGACATATGGGGAACTGCCATTTCATTGCGAAGAAGTGGATACAAACTTTCACTTTGAACCGGAATGTCAGGAAGTAGATTTTTGCAAAATATGTGAATTCTCGAAAGAGTTTTGCAATTGTCAGCTTAACGCGGAACTGCAGGTGCTGCGTTATATGTTTCATAATCCGACTGTTTCAATGATACGGAGAAATGTATTTCACATGCAGGTTTGCATCATTTTAGAACAGATGGGGCACATAAGAGGGTATGTATTACCGGTTGGAGAACAATTATATAAAGCGTTCAAAGATGCCAGGAAGCGTACCTCTGCTTCATTCCTATATGACAAAGAAAAGCTGCTGGATCATATATTAAACGGAAATCGGGGAATACTGCCAGAGCATCATGCCTTGGAAGCCAGGAAAATTCTGCGGAATTTACTGGATGCCATTTTAATAGAGAATGAGGTGTGTTCGGCAAAAAGGTATGAGGATTGTCTGAAGAAACTTCGTGCTGCATCTGCTTATCAGGGACGTGAACGACAGCAATTCTTTGAAGATATCTGTATATATGATGAAATTCCTTATCTGTTTTTTGCGTCAGTAGCGGTGGAATTTGGTCAGAAAGATGATAAACAGATATGTTCTGAAGAAGCACACTCTGCTCATAAAAAGAAAATATTGGTTCCTACATACAGCGACAGGCCGGCTTTATCACTGGAGGAACTGATGAGTCAGGCGAGCATGAGTGCAGGTTTTTTAGGGCATGAAGCGAAGGAAGAAGAGAAAACTTCGGGACTGAATTGCCCGGAAAATTCCAGTAAGCCCGTTCCAGACACTCAAAAAAATAATCATAAATTGCCGTTGGATTCGATAAAAAATGATCCCAAGGCACATATGGAAATCCGAGAAAAGCGGGTGTTTCCCGGAGAAAAAGTTCCATTCCGGTTACCGAAAACAGCAGAAACTGTGCCGAAAAATGTAGAGTATATGCTTGATTTTTCACCAGGTTCTGACCATATAAGTCAGACATCGGAGAGTGGGACAGAAGCAGGATCGGATAAAAATACAGCACAAAATGAGGAATCTCAAAAGGTTTCAATGGCATTTGTGACAGATGAAGGCGCGCTGATTGTGGAAGACGGGGATGTGATAGACATACACAATGAAGACTTTTTGCCGTTTTCCACCGTAGTATCGTTGGAAGAATGGCTGACCATGGATTATGCGAAGCGGGGAAGGCAGGAAGGGCTATTCATAACGGTTGCGTCACGAAGATGTGCCTATTTTCTGAACAAAAAGATGATCAAACCACTTGTGTTTGAGTATCTGCTTCATGTGATCCGGCGGCCAATTTATACATATTCGGTATACCTTGTGTGGCGTATCCTTTCCATGAACGGACTTGGATATATCCGGCCAAAGGTAAAAGTTTATTCGTTATCGGCTCTTTATAATGCCGTCCAGGGGACAGACCAGTTGCAGCCAATGGCAGATATAGTGAAAGAAACTGCTCCCGATAACAGTAATGTGTATTCCGTGACAGCACTATATAAGCGCTATGTCACAAGCAAAGAACCTCTGCTGTTATCGGAAGATATAAGAAAGCTGTACCGACATTATGTAAATGTAGAATATGCTTTTGGCACATCACGCGAATGTCAGAATGGAGATTTTTTGTGCCGAAAGACCTTCCTGTCATGCGAGTTTTCGCCATTTGATTTGGAAGAAAAGAAGAAGGATCAGACCTTTATGTGTTACGAAATTTCTCCAGATTTGATCCCACAAAATGCACTGTCAGATCTATTTCTGGCAACGAGATATACCATTGTGCAGGCATTAACAGAACCGATTTTTATACGTTCTAATGCAAAGTTGGTGGCGCTGGAGGCAAGCAGTTTTTCGTTGATAGTCGATACCAGAAACCGTCATATCATTGATGAAATGGATCAGATATTAATGAGCCGGTATGCGCATTTGCTGTCTGAAAGCGGATGCAGGATGCCAGTGATAAAACGATACTGGATTTGAAAGATATGGGGCGGATTTTGTGCCATGTGCGTGGCGTAATCCAGGTGGAAAACGCTGCGGCCTGTGCATGGCATAATTATGTTGTGCCATGTACAACAGAAGAAACTGCGCCATGCACATGGAGCTTATACAGTAAGAAAAACCTATAGAATGCCTGAAATAATGTTTTTAAACCCATAAAAAGGAATACATATAAAGGATATTTTTAGAGCTGAAAAATCCAGAAGCCAGGCCCCATGAAATATGTATGAGAAAAAATTAGAAATAAATGAGAGTAGATGAGGTGGTACATGTTACATCTTCGAATGATTTACGATGAGATTTTAAAAAATAGTGTATTTGCAAGTTCCAGGCCCGGCCGAACAGATGCAAGGGTGATTTTAATTCTGGCCCTGCTCTTAAAATATAAGCGCCTTAGGCGGAAGATGATCCTATTCTTGATTCAGCATATTGATCCGTGTATCCAGGAAACTGGAAGCATGGGGCAGCGGACGGTCAAAACGTGCATTGAACGGGGCTGGATAAAAATGCAGGAACAAAGGGGAGCGCGGGAGAAAGGGCTGTATTCCATTACTCAGGCTGGAAAGAAGCATCTTTACGAATTGATAAACGAATATTTCCAAGGAGAAACCGTTCAAAACATGGTTTCGGTTCTGGATACGTATGCTGCAGGCAGGACAAATATGGAATTATCCCCGCATAAGGAAGCAGAGATCGCAGCGGCGCTGAAAATGGTACTCTCTGATTATAGAGAGAAATGGACGCAGCTGGAGTTTGAAGTTCCGTATTCAGTTGAAATGATGCGGGAGTATAGCGGCCAGGCGAAGAAGCGTGGAGATATCTTTGCAGATCTAAAATTGTCATACCGATGCACGGATCACTTAGAAGAACGTCCACTTTGTATAGAGATTGATATGGGAACAGAGCGGGTAAGTACGCATGGTGGATTACTTTTTAAATGCAATGCGTATGCACAGGTAAACCGCCGGATGCGGCAAATCTCCCTGCATCAGGCAATCAATGTGGTGTTTGTTTTCAGCAATGATCCTGCGGATGATCTTCAGCAGACAGATCTTTTAAAATTTGAATCCATAAAACGTTATCAACAGCCGCTGCTGCCATTTCTGTCCTTTATCTGCAGGCAACAGGATTCAGATGCTTCTGTAACTTTGAAAAAAATGGAACAGGCCCTGGGAAAGGTAAAAGAATGTGATGCGTTTGGCTATGAAAAGAAACAGTTTTATCGAGATGCAGAATTCTTTTTGCATGTTTTAAAGGAGCAGTGCAGTAATCAGGAGCAGGCCGGAGAGAAAGAAATCCTAGCTTGTATGACAGAAATATCGGATTTCTGCAGAAATCATTTGGAAACATCCAGAACAGAATACAGCAGGCAGTATGCTCTGAAAAAGAGAATGGATCTGTTTGAACAGATCAGAAAGAATAATTCGTATGCGTTGGAGGGGTTGAGGAATGGAATGAGCCTCTCCTGCAATTCCCATCAGGATTTTGAACAGGAAATTCCATTTTTATTCCCGGAGCTATACTTCCGGGATCAGTTTGGAGTCTTTCTTTATCATTTGGGTATTACCAGGGAAAATGTAAAGGTTTCATCCGTGTATGCCATTCCGCTGTTTGAAGAACAGGACGTTGCAGAAATTGGTACAGTTTACCGATGCGTATTTATGGTTGGTGAGCTTACGGTCCTGATTGAAAATTTGAGTTCCGATATGGGCGGCCTTATCCGGGCAAGGGATTATGTACGGCTCCCGCCGGCCGCCAGAGAGAATACCATTATGATCATGCTGATGAATGACAGGGAGGAACTGGCTGACGGGAGCTATCTGAAAGAAGGAACTTTATATAACCAGTGGGGCAGTGAGGAGCACATCACGGATCAGGCAGCCATGGGTATGGCCTTACTTGCAAAAAAGGTGGCACCGACAATGACAGCATTCGGCACCGGTTATGCTTTTGAGTCTGTTCCGTTTCTGATGAACTCTACACAGGATTATATCATGCTTCATTACTCAGAATTTCTTCAGGCACTTCAGAGACCGGTGCGGCCCTGGATACGAATGGACCTGTATGTGAAGGAACAGAACAAGGTGCCATATATTCCATTCCTTATATACCGTACAGGAGAACATCAGGAAGAGGAAACATACAAAGTTCCATTTCATAAAGAAAAGCAGTATACGCCGGTTGACTGGAGGGGGTTATGCAATGATTAGAAAGACTGTTGCCATGTCGTTGATCCTGGCAGCAGGTATCTGTGTTTATCAGGGATCGTCTCCTTATATAGAGGCGCGCATGGAACAGGAGCATTTGAAACAGGCAGCATTTCCCGGAAATGAAGGAAACCTATCAGAAGAGGAGGGGTGTAAGGGGAATGGAGCAACCAGGGAAGAAACGGTGCTTTATACTTCACCGATAGATTTTGAAGTCTTAAAGAGTATCAACCCGGATATTGTTGGCTGGATACAGATTCCTGGGACAGCTATCGATTATCCCATTTGCTGGCGGGCCGATGATAACGAATATTATATGACGCATTCGGCAGAGGGCAATAAGCGGGAATTTGGTGCCATTATGCTAGATGGATCCAATTCCTCTGCGGCAGAGGATCATCTAGTTGTACTTTATGGACACCATATGCGCAATGGGACGATGTTTAAAGATATCGTCCGGTATACGGATGCGGATTATTTGAATGACCACAAATCAATTTATTTATATTTCCCAGACAGGGAAGAGCGATACAGCGTGATCAGAACCATTGTTTGCTCAGCAAAAAGTTTTGAGCCTTCGCAAATGGTGAAGGAAGAGCTACTTTTCAAAGAATGGTGTCGCAATTCATGGAATGGATTGCCGGAAGAGACAATTCAAAAGAAAATGCTTGCACTGGTGACTTGCAGTTATGGAAGCAGGAATGAAAGGACAATCTGCTTTGCGATGATCGAAAAATGAAGGACAGGAGGTGATGTTCCTGCGCGTTAGAGGTAGGAGACGGTTATGAAAAAACGGATATTCGGACGAATGATAAAAAAATTAAAGTGGCTTGTGATAATCAGTGTGGTGCTTGTTGCATTAGGAACGGTTGGAATTGGTATTGCATCGGTATACCACATGAAATATGCACTGAAGAGTCTGTTCAATATGGAGTTCAACACGGGAAGTGATTTCTGGGCTTATGGAGATATTTCATCCTATAATAAAATCGGAGAACGGGCAGTTGCGATAGCGCGGTCACGTTTGAATTGGTCTTACAGCCAGGCAAAGAGAACCCTGGAGGGATCCTGGGACTGTTCTTCCATGGTTGCACGCTGCTATCAGGAGGCCGGCTTTGACTTAAAGGCTATCATGGGAGCACAGTGGTGCATGACAACGGTTGGGTGGAAGGATTTTGCGATGAAAAATAAACAGTTTATAGAAGAAGCGGATCTTCAGCCTGGAGATGTGATTTGGTATGGGAGACCGTCTGGTAACCATATGATGATGTATGCGGGAAATGGGCAGGTAATCCATGCAAAGGGGGAAAAATACGGCACTGTATATGAACCATTGGCCAATACAGGCTATCGGTCGGCAAGACAGGTTTATTTTTTCCGGCCTTATCTAAATTTGTTTGATGAAAGTACCGATGATTCCTCATATGATGCTTTTTTTGCAGATTCGTCCGGGTATGGGCCTGATAATGGAATCGTCATGCAGGTACCGGGAGGAACGGTTTGGACCGGCTGGACGGTATTTGAGTCGGGAAGGGAACGGTTTAACCTGGCCGGAAGCGATGGTGGATATGCGTATGGCTGCTATCAGTTCGATATCGGGTATTCCCTGGTGGATTTTTTGAAATTTTGCGTTTTCTATAATCAGGCACATTATGGAGCGTTCCAGCCCTTCATAGATATGTCTGCCATCGAAAGCGGCTACCGAAAGGAAACGGATACAAAGCCGAGTATGATAAACCCGCCGTTATATTCAAACCGTGCATCCCTGATCAATGCATGGCATGCCGCTTACATGAATTACCCAGATGAATTTGCCGGACTGCAGAGCCGGACCGCCTACGAAGCTTACTACCTGCCGGCGCAGCGTGGCATGCTATCCAATTATGGCATCAATATAAAAGAGTATAGCCCGGCCCTTCGGGGGACTATTTGGTCCCTGGCCATCCGAAATGGAGCGACCGCCAGTAAGGATAATACAAAGAATGGTTTACGATCCGCAACGAGTACATATTCTCCCGGGATTGATGAACGGGAATGGCTTACCAAAATATATGAGGCAGAGGCAAGGCGGCATCCGTCCCAGAGAAACCGTTGGGGAACGGAGCAGCTGGCTGCCTGCTTCGCCTTTATGAATGGGGCCACACATCTGGGCGGCCTGGATGGAAATTATGACGGGGCATTTATTGGATCACTTAATACGAGCGCAGCAGCAGGTGGTGTTTCCAATGCCATGATGTTAAATGCCATCAAAAATGATGTGGTTTTGACGGAGAGCGATTATCGGATCCTGAAGATAAAACGGGATACGCTTCTGTACCTGCTGCAGAAAGCGTATGACTATGAGACCCAGTACATGCTGCAGCGTTCCATTACTGTATACGGATTACGGGAATACCAAATCGAACATGAAGATGAAGAGGGAAGCTGGTATGAAGATGCTGAGGAATATGTGAGTAAACAGATCCTAGTCAGCAATGAAGATACGGAGTGTATGCTCCGGCTGGACTGGCAGATGCTCTATATGTATTCCATTCTGGCATCCATGGGAAGAGAAGACCGCGGGGAGACCGAGGGAGTATGGGACTGGGAGATCACAGTAAAAGATGTGGATGTGGCATTTGATCAGATCGCGATGAAATATGATTATGCTTTCAATGTGATGACAGATGAAAAATCCGAATATGATTTTGGAACCTGCCAGAGTCTGCCGCATAAAACGGAAATTTACGGAGACCCGGACACAACAAGCGGAAGATATACCTGGTATTATCCAAACAGCCTGCTTCGCAACGCTTCTTCCGGTTATTCTGACCTGGCATATACTTATTCTGGAGGTGAGATAAATGGGATCGCTGAAATCTATCAGAACGAACGCTATGAGGGGATACCGGCTGCACTCACGCGGTATTATAATTTTGACCGGTTTCATACACTGGCAAAGTATATGCCGGGTGGAACTGAAGCACTGAGCCGTTATGAGGCGTATAATCAAAGGGCAGTAATGGGAAATCCTATTATTTATAGTGGAAATTTTGATATGAGCATGGGTGATTGGAAAGTCCTTAAATAGTCATATTCATTTAGAAATTGAATGTATGCGATTCACCACGTCAAAGGGGTGCAAATTATTGTAAAATTTGTTGAGTTAGGACGATACTGTTTAATGTGAAGAAAGTGCCATCATAAAATAATAAGATGGTTCTTCTTCTGTGTGACGATCATGACACTAATCTCGTTGGTGCAAGTCCAGTCACGGGTATTTACCGCTAAGTGTAGCGAACCACAAGTATGTATCAATAATGGTACGGATGGAGAAAGTTGTGTAGCAAATCTGTTCCTACTGGGTATCTGCACGCGGATGTACATGAAATATTGAAATGGATGGGTTGAGGAAAGTCCGAACTTTTGCAGGAAGTGGCCTTGACAAAAGTATAAGTCTGAGTATAATATAACACTGTAATATAACACTGTTATGCGAGGGTATCATGCAAAACAAGGAACAAACCACACAGGAGAAAATTTTGTATGCCGCCAAGGCAGAGTTTTTGGAAAAGGGCTTTCAGACAGCCTCTCTTCGCACCATTGTGAAGGAGGCTGGCGCTACCACCGGGGCACTGTATGGCTATTACGGCAGCAAGGAAGCGCTTTTTGATGCGCTGGTAGAAGAGTGCTACACGCATTTTCTCTCCGCGTATCGGAACGCGCTGGATGACTTTGACCGGCTGCCGATCGAGCAGCAGCCGGAGCGCATGAGCACCGTCAGTCAGGCCTGTCTGGAGGAGCTTTTGCTCTATATGTTCAACCATAGGGAAGCGTTTCATCTGCTTCTTCTTTGTTCGGAGGGTACCCATTACAGCTCCATGAAGGAGGAGCTTGTCCAACTGGAGGTCAATGCCGCCCATCGGTATTATCTTGTGCTGGAAAAGCTGGGTACGCCCGCTCCGCAGATCGACCCTCGGCTGGAGCATATTCTGGTCACAGGGCTGATGAACGCCTATTTTGAAATGATCATCCACGATATGCCGCTGGCCGATGCACAGAAGTATCTGCGTGAGCTTCACAGCTTTTACTCTGCCGGATGGCTGAAAATTATGGGGCAATAACGCTCCATATTTTTTAAACAGAAGTTAGCGCCCTCTAACCGTCGCCCTGCGCCCACGAATTAGATGACCTTAACCACCCGGATATGGGAAGGCAATGCAAGCATCCTTCTGTATCATAGATCAAGTCTGAGCCAAGGAGGTATCATCTTGAAAAAGCAATCCAATTTATCCCGGCTGCTGGCTTATGCCGGGAGCTACAAAATCCTGACCTACCTTTCGTGGGTGCTGTCCGCCGCCGGTGCGCTGTTGGCGTTGGTACCGTTCTGGTACATCTGGCGCATCCTGGGGGAGGTCATCGAGGTCGCGCCGCAGTATGAAAACGCCGTCCATGTAACGCACTACGGCTGGATGGCAGTTGTGTTTGCTGTTGCCGCTGTGCTGGTGTATATTGCGGGATTGATGTGCTCGCACCTTGCTGCGTTCCGCATCGCTACGAATCTGCGCCTTGCCATGACAAAGCATATTGCCACGCTGCCACTGGGGGCGATTGAGCAGTTTGGCAGCGGCAAGCTGCGCCGCACCATCTCGGAAACTGCCGGAGCGACGGAAACCTATCTTGCACACCAGCTGCCGGACAAGGCTAAGGCAATGGCAACGATTGCGGGGCTTCTGGCGCTGCTGCTGATCTTTGATTGGCGGTTGGGGCTTTTGAGTCTTGTACCTGTGGCGCTCGCCTTTGCGGTGATGTCAAGCATGACCGGTAAGAAATTGCAGGACAAAATGACCCAGTATCAGAACGCGCTGGCGGATATGTCCAACGAAGCGGTGGAATATGTGCGGGGTATTCCCGTGGTCAAGACCTTCGGACAGACGGTATTCTCTTTCAAGAAGTTCAAGGGAACGATCGACAATTACGAGCGATGGGTCATTGCCTATACGAAACAGCTGCGCTGGCCCATGACCTTCTATACACTGGCAGTCAACAGCGTGTTTGTGTTCTTAATCGCAGGAGGCTTCCTGTTCTCTCACGGCGGAGCGGATGGCAGCGTGCTGCTGAATCTGCTCTTTTACATCATTATCACACCGGTCATCTCTGTGACAATGACCAAGCTGATGTTTATGAGCGAGAACGGAATGATCGTGCAGGATGCCATCACCCGCATTGACAGCGTACTGGAAAGTCCGTCGCTTTCTCAGCCGGAAGTACCGCAGCAACCCAGGGACAGTTCTGTAACGCTGGATCATGTCACCTTCAGCTACGACGGCACAAAGAATGCCTTGGAGGATGTTTCTCTCTCCATCGGTTCTGGTCAGACGGTGGCATTTGTCGGACCCTCTGGCGGCGGCAAATCCACGCTGGCGGCACTGATCGCCCGCTTCTTCGACCCGCAGAGCGGTAGCATTTCCATCGGCGGCATCAATGTAAAGAACATCGACAAAAATGAGCTGATGGAGACCGTTTCCTTTGTGTTCCAGAACAGCCATCTCATCAAGGGCAGCATTCTTGACAATGTCCGCATGGGCAAGCCGGACGCCACGGACGAGGAAGTTCTGGCGGCGCTCCGTGCAGCACAGTGTATGGATATCATTGAGAAATTCCCGGACGGCGTGCATACAGTCATCGGTTCGCAGGGCATTTACCTCTCCGGCGGTGAGATGCAGCGGCTGGCCATCGCCCGCGCTATGCTGAAAAATGCGCCGGTGCTGATTCTGGACGAGGCCACCGCCTTTGCCGATCCGGACAATGAGACAAAGGTACAGGTAGCCTTCAATGCGCTGGCAAAGGGACGCACTGTTATCATGATCGCCCACCGCCTTTCTACCGTCGTAAACGCCGACCATATTTATGTGCTCAAGGACGGTCATCTCGCGGAGGATGGCAGCTTTGCGGAGCTGTCTGAACGCACGGGCAGCCTGTTCGGAACCATGTGGCGGGACTATCAGCAGTCTGTTCGGTGGAAAGTTGCAAAGGAGGCTTGAGCGATGATCAAATATTTACAAAGACGCTACGCACTCTCCCATAAGGGTGCAGTGGACAACATCAAGGGCATTTTAAGCTGTGTGCTGCAAAATATCTCCTTCATGCTGCCGGTGGGGCTGCTGTACTTGCTGGTGGGCGAGATTATGAACGGTACACTGACAACAAAGCGTATTCCGTTTTATATGACCGGCTGCATTGCGGCAGCGCTGCTCATTGTGGTCTGCACCCGGCTGGAGTATGACAACACCTATCTCGTCACCTATGTGGAATCCGGTGTGCGCCGTGTGAACCTTGCGGAAAAGCTGCGGAAGATCCCGCTTTCCTTCTTCGGTAAGAAAGACCTTGCCGATCTGACCTCCTCCATCATGAATGACTGCGCCGTGCTGGAGCAAAGCCAGTCCCATTTCGTTGCGCCCCTGTACGGCGCGATCCTCTCCACCACAGTCATCGCCGTGTCGCTGCTGTTTTTCAACTGGCGTATGGCGCTGGCTGCCATCTGGCCGCTGCCTGTGGCGTTTGCCATTGTTGCGCTGGCCTCTGGCGTGCAGAAAAGGCTCTCCAGCAAAGCAATGGCGGCGAAGATCACCTGTGAGGACGGTATTCAGGAGTGCATGGAAACCATGCCAGACCTGCGTGCCAACAACGCAGAAGCCGGCTATCTTGCCGGACTGGAAAAGAAAATTCGTGCGGTGGAAGGACGACTCATCAAAAGCGAACTGGGAACGGCTGCCTTCGTAGTTTCCGCAGGACTTGTGCTGCGGCTGGGCATTGCCACCACTGCCCTTGCGGGCGCAGCTCTGCTGGTAAAGGGTGAACTGGATGTTCTGACCTTCTTTATGTTCCTGCTGGTGGTGTCCCGTCTGTATGACCCGCTGGAGGGGACGCTGCAAAACCTTGCCGCCATCATCGGTACAAACACAAACATCGAGCGTATGAATGAGATTCTGGATTGCCCTGTGCAGACCGGCAGCGAAGAACTAACCAATCAGGACTACGACATTGTGTTCGAGCATGTGGGCTTTTCCTACCAGAGCGGCGAAACGGTGCTGAAGGACGTGTCCTTTATAGCGAAGCAGGGGCAGGTCACGGCGTTGGTCGGTCCATCCGGCGGCGGTAAGACTACCATTTCCCGTCTGGCGGCGCGGTTCTGGGACATTGATCGGGGCAGGATCACCGTGGGCGGCATGGATGTGTCGAAGATCGATCCGGAAAAGCTGATGAGCCTCTATTCCATCGTGTTTCAGGATGTAACGCTGTTTGATAACAGCATTCTGGAAAATATCCGCATTGGCCGAAAGGACGCCACGGACGAAGAGGTGATCGCGGCGGCAAAATTCGCCAATGTGGACAAATTCGCCGAAAAGCTCCCTGACGGTTGGAATACCAACATCGGTGAAAACGGCTGCGAGTTGTCCGGCGGCGAGCGGCAGCGCATTTCCATTGCCCGCGCCTTCCTGAAGGATGCGCCGATCATTCTGCTGGATGAAGCCACTGCCAGTCTGGACGTGGAGAACGAAACAGCCATTCAGGAGGCACTTTCCCGACTTATTAAGAACAAGACCGTCCTCATTATCGCCCACCGGATGCGCACTGTCTCCGGCGCGGACAAGATCGTGGTGCTCAAGGATGGTGCAGTAGCCGAGCAGGGTTCGCCCGCACAACTGCTGCAAGAAGGCGGTATCTTCGCCCACATGGTGCAGCTCCAGACCGAGAGCCAGAGCTGGACACTCGCAAAAGCATAAATCCATTTGCAAAACAGGGCAAGAGCGCACATTTTATGCATGTGCGCGCTTGCCCCATTTGTTTTCTCACGTCTGCGGCGTTACGAATCATAAATGTACTGTCGGAACGTTGCTAAGCAAAGCTACTACTTTGTATCTTGTATAGTTTAGGAAGAAATGCTTAACAAAGAAAATACCCTTGACAAATCTCATCTCAGCGCACCCTGCTGGAGAAATACGCAAAAGAAAAGGGCTTTGAAAATACCATCTTCCTTGCGGATGACGGCTACTCTGGCACGAACTTTGAGCGGCCCTCATGGAAAAAAACGTGGAGATGATCGAAGCGGGACAGGTGGCGAGCCTCATCGTGAAGGACGCCTCCCGCTTGGGGCGTGAATACTTTCAGGTGGGCTATTACATGGAGATATTATTTACTCATGCGTTTGTCATGGGGCTATGCTACTACCTTATTACCCGCTGCTCTATTTGTACTTATATGAAGAAGATAGGCGCATCTGAGTTGATGCCGTTGTTTTGCGAGCTGGATGAGGTGACGATCACACTTCAGCATGGCCTATTGCACCAGAAACAGACGCTGGCGAACGGTGGCGAGTATTGCGACTATTTTATTACGGAAAATAAAGAGTAAATTTAAAAGGGAATCTCCGGACGATTCTAGGGCGTTGGAGATCCTCTTCCTATTTATCACATTGTCGGTTGTAATATTTCAGTCCATTTAAAATATCCGGATTTTGAAAGGCAAGCTGCCGGAGAATGAGTTCATATAAACTGATCGGAATATATTTTTCTTCCTCTGGATCTTTAAAAGTTCTGTTTTGGATAATACGAAGGACCGGGCTGTTATCCGGGATCTGCTTTTTACATCGCTGGATCCAGGAAAGAACAGCCAAATCTCTGGCCTGAGTCAGTTTTCCGTCTTCATCTTCTAACCCATATAAGGTAAAAAAGAGAAACGTATCCGATTCTGCGAGGTAGTAGGGCCGATGCCGCAAAAGGAACAGGGCATATTGTGGTTCCAAATACCAGCGGATAAAATACGCCGCGGCATAATACAGGATACATATACCTAAAAAACTGGTTTTTAACTGCGGATAGTAGCGAAAAAAACCATAGTAAGCCATGAGGCAGGTGATGATATAGGGGATTGTCAGGTGGAAGCGTTTCATCATACGGTTCGCCCTGGCTGCTGCCCGCAGCTCCTGTTTGTTTTTCGAAAGAACACTGTAAAACACTGGGGCATCCGGCAGGGGATGACCGTGATCATTATTTAAAAGCATCATTTATTTCTCCAGAAGTTTGGAAAGCCGGTCAACCAATGATGACAGGGAGGGGTGGAGCGGACTTTCCGGATCTTCATATAGTGACAGGTAAGAATTATTATATTTCCAGACCTGGTCATAGTACGGCAGCGTTATAAGAACCGTAATGTGAAGAAGCTCCTCTATTTCCTGATCCGAGTACATTCGTTGTTCTTTCCTAATTTGATTTACGATCACATGCATGTGATCGTAACTGACCTGCTTTTGGGTCAGCAGTCGGCGAAAGCGCTGATTGTTTTTAATTGAGCATTCCGTATCATCTGTGATCAGCAGGGCCAGGTCCGACATTTCCATAAGTTTTGCGGAAGCATCCGTGGATGCCATATCGGTATCGATAAGAATCAGGTCAAAATAAGTCTTCAAAGAAGAAATGAGCTGTATGATCCGATTGAGAGGCAGATGGTATGCTCCTTTCACCTGTTTGGCGGATAAAAGATGGATATTCCGACCGGGGACAGGCGTAAGATAGGGTTCCAGATCCTGCCAGTACAGAGGGGAAAGATCCCCCGCATTGTGCTTAAACAGATATTCCATTGTACGTGTTGGAAGTATGCGGAAAAGTGTTTCCTGGGCAGGGCAGGAGAGGGCCATATCAACCAGACAGACGGAAACGTCTTTACTAAATGCAATCGCCAGTTCTTTGGTTAATGTGGAGGTTCCAACTCCCCCTTTGGCCGAAATAAGTGATACAACGGCATGGCTCATATATTTTTCTGAATTCATAAAACTCCCCTTTTGAAATCTTAAGGATATTATATCTCAGGAGAGTGGTTCTGTCTAATAGTAAACCCGCTTCGCTTACCATAAGGCAACTTGTGATAATTTTTTTAAGCGGTATAATGCTTTTGAGTTGAAAGTGGTCGGTGCCATTTAGAAGGTGAAATGGAATGAAAATTATATGTAAAAAGGGCTGCAGCTTAAAAAGCGCATTGCAGATAATGTCAGAATATATTGAGAAGAAGGGGCTGGAGTATCCTCTTATAAGCGGGGATTTGGAGATAGAAATCTCTTTGAAAAATCAAAAAGGGGAAGAATACCCGGGCAATAATCAGACGGTGTACTTTGATGAAAAGGAACTCCCTTTTCGGAATTGTGTACCCACTGAAAACGAGCCTATAAACATGCATTCACAATGCATAAAAACACGTTCCGGCTATTTCCAACACATTGAAATATACACTTAGATAACGTATAATACGAAATATATTTTGGGGAGGATTATGACCATGAAAAAGAAATTATGCAGTATTGTTTGTCTTTGCTACTTTGTTTCAATTATGTTATGTGCATGTGGAAGAAAAGAACAGGGGAATCCTATTAGATTGCCAGCCAGAGAGGATATTGTATCGATTGGTGTCTCTGACGGTGACAAATATGCTATGTCACGGCAGGATTTACCGGGCATGATGAAAAGTCTCAAATCGTCTCATAAGCCCCGTTTTTAAGCGTTTTTTGTGCTTCAGTCTCAAATTTACCAAAGATTTACCAATATTTCTGGAGAGCTAGACTTGCAAAAAAATGAGCCAGAATGAGGAGATTAAAACATGAGCGAATTGAAACCAAGAATAACGGAAAACGGAATTGATTATATCCTTGTTGGAGATTACTACATCCCGGACTTGAAACTGCCGGAGGAACACCGCCCTATCGGAAAGTACGGACGGATGCACCGGGAATATTTAAGGGAAGTCCACCCAGCCAGATTGAATACATTGATACTGACCGGGGAATTGTGGACATATCTTGCAGACCTGAACGAACAGGCACAGGAACGGTTAGACACCATCATGGAGCAGATGAAAATTGCCGAGGGCGTAACCGAGGAATTAAAGTGTACCCGTCAAATGGAATGGGTGCGGCGGTGCAATAATATCCACAATCGGGTAGAAGAAATTGTTTTGCATGAGATAATTTATTCATAATAGTATGGTGTCAGGATTATGACAAATCAGAGGTTAAAAGGTGCGTTATGTTAAAAAGCATAGGGTTATATTTTAGAAAAATAGATTTTCTGAATTTTGCAGTTGGAGCTATAATGCCAATCATTGTATTGTTTATAGTTTATTCATCAGTCAAATCAAATATAATTCTTCAAGACACTGATTTTTTATCACTGTTGATGAATCATAAAGGGAAATTCATATTTTACTTTTTCGTGTCCTTTATTGAAGAAGTTATTTTTAGAGGAATTATTTTTGGGCTGTTGCTGCAAAAATGTAAAAATAAGTATTTGAGTTGTGTAATAGCTGCACTTATTTTTACACTACCACATATTTTTAATACCGATAATATTTCTGTTCTGGTAATGTTTATTTTTCCTTTTCTATATGGAATATTTGCCAATGAAATGTTTTACACTACAAAGAGTATTTGGATGCCCACAGGATTTCATTGGTTATGGAATTATACAATAACAAGTTTGTTTCTTGTTACAGGAACACAAAGTTTCATATATGTACATATCATAGCAGCAATGATTATAATGATACCGTTGTTTTACATTGTTATTGGGAAAACACGCCTCAAAAAGACATCCCCTCAAAAACTTTGATTACCCCCCCAAAAAAAAATTGGAAGGAAAGATAATATACATAATCATTTTCCACACCAACGATTCCTTTTTCCATTTCCGTGATAGGAATCCCTGACAGCCCGTCTTTTCCATAGATTAGAGCCATTAATCCCTGTTCAGAGTCTGAAAGGATAGCAGTCTTGCCTTCTATTGTCGAAGCTGAATGAATCTGAATCGGAATCTCCCCTTTTATCTGGCTTGCACTTCTGACATAATATTCTCTGTTTTCTATATTTTCTAAAATAGGAAAATCCGTAGAATATTTTGCATAATCATCTGCTACAATTAATTTTACCTTAAAAGATTCAAAATCCGGCACAACAGCAATGACACCTCTGGAAGGGGAATCGATTCCGTCATGGTCCAAATCAGCCACTTTACTTTTACTGATCAGTGTCCCAGACTGATATTCAGATACATAAATGGTGAGTGTTTTAAATTCATCTTTTGTAAAATAATGAAAAAGATATGCGCCGTCTGTTCCGGATAATAATTCTGCTGTTTTCATCTCAGTACTTGTCTGATCAACTGCGGTAATATAATTTTTTGGATGTATCAGTTTGTGAAAGAATAAAGTGCCAAGGATCGCAGAGACAATTACTGCAAAAACAGTTACTACAGCAAGAATTGTTTTTAAATTTTTTTGTTTCTTTTTACTCTCTTTTGTAATCTGAATAAGATTGCTGTCTGATTTTTCAATTACATTTTCAGTACCGATATCTTCACCTGCAAGAAATTCATTAATGCTGATTCTAAGTATGCTGCACAATTCCATATAAATTGACACGTCCGGCAGGCATATGCCTCGTTCCCATTTAGAAACCGATTTGTCACTCATATTCAGTTTTTCTGCCAATTGCTTCTGCGTCAGTCCAAGAGCTTTTCTGCAATATATTTTCCGATTTTGATTAAATCCATATAATTCACTTCCTTCTGTTTAATCTAAGCATAATATAAATTATAAGAAATGAACACCCCTTATGAGTAGAATGCGTTGAGTATTTGAGTTCTGGCTGAATTAGTGATAGATTAGGACGCAAGAGTTGATTGACGTTGGATAATGCTCCATAATATAATGAAAAGAATAAAAGGCAGATATCTATGCCTGGATAGATGGAGAAAAACCTATGGAGAAAAAAAGAGGAATTGATTCGTTTACACTACATATTCTGGCAATGCTGTTTATGTTATGTGATCATTTGTGGGCGACACTATTTCCAGCACAGGAATGGATGACATGCGTAGGAAGACTTGCTTTTCCGATTTTCGCATTTATGATCGCAGAAGGATGCTATTATACTTCGAATGTGAAAAAATACATGCTGCGTCTTTTTCTATTTGCCATAATTTCAGAAATACCATTTAACCTGATTATGGGAAGTTCTGTATTTTACCCGTTTCATCAAAATGTACTATGGACCTTTTTATTAGGGGTGTTATCGATACAGATCATTGAAAAGGCAAAGAAGAAACAAAAGAAATGGATATCGTTTTTTGTGGTTTGCCTCGTGCTTTTGATGGATTTTCTGCTTGGAACCATAACCATGGTAGATTACAATGCTGCAGGAATACTGACGGTATTACTTTTTTATTTTTTTCGCAAGAAAACCTGGATTTCTTTTGCGGCACAGCTTGTCGGACTGTATTATTTGAATGTAGTTATGCTGGGGAATCTGTATTATCCGGTAACGATTCTGGGACATCATTTTGAGATTGCACAGCAGAGCTTTGCACTGCTGGCACTGATTCCAATCTGGTTATATCATGGAGAGCAGGGGTACCATAACAAGTGGTTCAAGTATTTCTGTTATGCGTTTTATCCGGTGCACCTTCTTATCTTGTTTGTTATTTGGCAATGGCGTATTTGATAATAGATCAGCAGCGGAAATTCTGGATAAATTATTATAGAAAGTGATGGGGGAAAGAATGCAGACTTATACTTATGTTTCAAAAGGAAAATTTGAATTAATGGAAAAGCCAAAGCCTGTGCTGATGCATGAAAGAGATGCCATTGTAAAGGTGACACTTGCCAGCATTTGTTCCAGTGACCTGCACATTAAGCATGGAAGCGTTCCACGGGCAGTGACGGGGATTACAGTCGGTCATGAGATGGTTGGAATTGTGGAAGAAGTCGGAACTGCTGTGAAGAATGTGAAACCAGGAGATCGGGTGACGGTAAATGTAGAAACTTTTTGTGGAGAATGTTTTTTCTGCAAGAAAGGTTATGTGAATAACTGTACCGATGAAAATGGCGGCTGGGCTCTTGGATGCCGTATCGATGGCGGTCAGGCAGAATATGTCCGTGTACCATTTGCAGATCAGGGGCTGAATAAGATTCCGGATAAAGTTACGGACAGACAGGCGTTATTTGTAGGAGATGTACTTGCCACCGGTTACTGGGCAGCACGTATTTCCGAGATCACTGAGGATGACACGGTGCTGATCATTGGAGCCGGTCCTACAGGTATCTGTACCTTACTGTCTGTTATGCTGAAAAATCCGAAGCGAATCATCATGTGTGAAAAAGACGAAAAGCGTATGCACTTTATCAGGGAACATTATCCGGAAGTTCTTACAGTTTCGCCGGAAGAATGTTTTGATTTTGTTCAGGCAAACACTGAGCATGGTGGAGCGGATGTTGTTCTTGAAGTTGCAGGAGCAGAATCTACTTTCCGTCTTGCATGGGAATGCGCAAGGCCAAATGCAATCGTGACGGTGGTGGCACTCTACGATAAAGCCCAGACGTTACCTCTGCCGGATATGTATGGAAAGAATCTGACTTTTAAAACAGGAGGAGTAGACGGTTGTGATTGTGAAGAAACGCTGAGACTGATCGCGGAAGGTAAGATCAACACGGAACCACTGATCACACACACCTACCCACTTAGCAGAATCGAAGAAGCCTATGAACTTTTTGAAAATAAGAGGAACGGCGTGATCAAGGTAGCGGTAGAATGTTAAATATAATAGAAATAAAAGATTTCCAGGCATCGGAGTTAGAGGTTTTCGCAAGGCTCACAGAAGACAGATTTTGAATAAAAATCACCCGGAGAAAGGAATTTTTATAGCGGAAAGTCCCAAGGTGATCGGGAGGGCGTTAGATAAATCATGAAAATAGCGCAGCAACTATCTGGGTGCGGTAGAATAGTGTTCGAAAATGGGTTAGTAGAAAAAAGAAAAACTTTTAGAAGAAAATTTCATTAAAAGATGTGCTGATACTTTTGCGGATGAACGAGGTCTTGTAATTCCGTTGGAAGATAGTGATTTAATAAAGGCATTAGAGGATTATCCTAATATGGGAGTTGATGCAATAGAAAATATTCTTGCAAGCAAATATGAACAAATTGTTTTTGAAAAATAATCCTTAGTAGTAAGAATTTACCTGTTACTACTAATTTTACTACTAACAGGTAGTAACAACATGCCTAATTCTGCTCTGGTTTGCCACAATCTGTAATTTCAGAGCATATCACAATAATCCCGGAAACCCTTGCAATGCAAGGCTTTGATAAGGATGGTTGAGAAAAACAAGTAAAATCAAGGCTTTGTGGACAGTGACAGACAATGCAACCATCAAAAATTGAATAAGTTTACAGAGCAGGGATACTATTTTCACGAATGGTATCCCTTTTCTGTTGTCTTCCGCTCCCACATAAGCGAAGCATGGCACAAGCCGCAGGCATAAAAAACCTGTGGCTTTTTTGTTGCCCATTTTAGGAAGGAGCCGGATAAATGAATTTAAGTGAAGCTGAAAAAAGGATGATCTATCAGGTCAAGGGCACCAGCCAGGGGGCCGCTCTGAATGAGATTTACATGACCTGGCGCTATGCACCTGACAAGGCCATGAAGGACACGGCGGAAGGCCTTTTGAAAAAGCTCCGTCCTCTCTCCGATAAGGAGTGCATGGATGTGATCCGGGATGTTCAGAAGAATTACCGTCTGCCCGGCAAGGCAAGGACTATCGGGGAAATGTTGGCGGAGGCCAGGCAGCAATCCGGTGCCCAGAAGATGGCCGGTCACGATATCATGGCCCTGGAGCGGTTCGATCCCGATACCCGCCACATGATCGTCTTTGACGTCCTCTCCCATGAGTCCCCCATGGGATACAAGGGTGATAAAATGCGCCTGTTCCTGACCGAAGCCGGATACGGAAAGGCCCTGGAGAACCAGGACAAGGGATTTATCAAAATAAAGAACCATGCGAAGGTCATAGCTGGCAACCTCCGCTATGACCACAAAGACCGTGAATTGTAGGGAACTGAAAACTGTATCAAAAAAGGTGGAAAATCCGCTGTTCCTTCCCCTCTGTGCCACGAACCGAAAGGGGCATGGATGTTTTCCCATGTGAAGGGTATGGGAGAGATACAGACGGAGGAAACACCGAAAATCAACACTTTTCAAACCATGAGGAAGGAGGTATCAGGCATGGCAGTTTTTCGCATTGAAAAGACCAGAGATTACACGGTCATGTCAAACCATCATCTGCGGGATATGTCCCTGTCGCTGAAAGCAAAGGGACTTCTATCCCTCATGCTGTCCCTGCCAGAGAACTGGGACTACACCATGAAGGGGCTTGCCCGTATCTGCAAGGACGGCATCGACAGTATCAGCGGCGGCATCCGAGAGTTGGAGGAACACGGCTATCTGATCCGTGAGCGCGTGAGAGGTGCAAACGGTCAGCTTGGTTCGATCGAGTACACCATTCTGGAGCAGCCTAAAGAGCCAACACCTGCACAGGAAAAACCTATACGGGAAAATCCCGTACAGGTAAATCCAACATTGGTCACGCCTGTTCAGGAAGAACCCGCCCAATTAAATAAAGAAGAATCAAGTAACTATCCATCAAGAACTGATTTATCAAGTACGGAACTATCAAATCCTATCCGATCAAATCCCCCTACCCCCGTAGGGGCAAGGATGGGAACGGATGGGATGGGAGCCAGAGAATGTTATCGTGAAGTGATTTTGGATAACATCGAGTACAGCTATCTGGTGCAGGACAGCCATATCGACCGTGAGCAGCTTGACGAGATCGTTGACCTGATTGTGGATACCGTATGTTCTGCCCGCAAAGTCATCCGCATTGCCGGAGACGATTATCCGGCGGAGGTGGTAAAGTCCCGGTTTATGAAGCTGGACAGTTCTCATGTTCAGTATGTCATGGACTGTATGAAGGACAACACCACCTATGTCCGCAATATCAAGAAATACCTTCTGGCGGCACTGTATAACGCCCCGACCACCATCAACAGCTATTATTCTTCCCTGGTGCAGCACGATATGTACGGGGACGGGCAAAGGGGGCGAGGCTAAATGCAGGAGGAAGTAACGCGGGGCGCCGTGACGCTCATTGTTGACGGAGCCAAGCTAAGCGAGCAAGTCTTTGAAAAGGCCGTCAAAAAGTTCCTGGAGGAAATCCAGAAAAGCCAGAAGCCCAAAATCTACCGCGGCAGGCAGAGCCTTAAACAGCTTGCCAGCCAGAACGCCGGTCTTGCCAATATCGAGATCAGTGACAAGAATATCAAGGCTTTCTCCCGTGTGGCGAAGAAATACCATGTGGATTTTGCCTTGAAGAAAGACACCTCCGCAGAGCAGCCCCGTTACCTGGTCTTTTTCAAAAGCCGGGACGCGGATGCCATCACAGCGGCATTTCAGGAGTTTGCCAGCCGCAAAATGAGCCGTGAGGAAAAGCCCTCCATCCGGGAACGGCTGACCCAGGCGAAGGAACAGGCGGCGGAGAAAACGGAACACCGCACCATTGACCGGGAAAAAGTAAAGGTCAAAGATCGGAGCGTGCAGAGATGAACATGAAAAAGCTGTTTTTGCTGAACCTTCCGTATCTTCTGTTCGTGTATCCCTTCGATAAGCTGGCACAGGCTTTCCGGCTTGCGCCCGGTGCTAACCTCTCCGGCAAGCTGCTTTCTATCGGGGACGGCTTCACGGCAGCATTTTCCTCACCGTGGCTCAGTTTCCATCCCACGGACCTGCTGATTGGCATAGCCGGTGCGGTGGTCCTTCGCATGGCGGTCTACCTGAAAGGCAAAAACGCCAAGAAATACCGCCACGGGATTGAGTATGGTTCTGCCCGCTGGGCCGCCGAACCGGAAGGAATCCCCCGCATGACCGAGCGCATGGATGACCGGGCGCTGCGGCTGAAAACATTGGGAAATGCGGTCTGCCCACCCCAGGCCTATCCCATTTTTCGCTATATCGCCATGATCGAGAATGGCACCTGCGGTGACTTCTGCCCCTATGGAAAGGAAGGTGACTGCCTATGAGGGAACTGAAAGCGACCGATAAGATCACGCAGAAAATGACCCGTGACGGTGCGGTATCGGAAAACCTTGCCACGGGCGAGGTGGAACATATCAGCAGCCGGGAGCCGGAAACGGAACTGTCCGCTTCTTCGGAAGAATCCGCTGGCGCTGCGGCTGACCTTGCCCTGCGTGCGGCGGAACACCATGAGAAGAAAACCGCACGAAAGGCGGAAAAGGCTGACACCCAGGCGGTGCGGGATGGTTCTGCCGCAAGGCAGCGCCCGTCCTCCCGTCTGCAATTCACCGAGGAAGAACGTGCCGATCCCGCACTTGGGAAGTACATCGACCGTTCCGACCGTGCGGCGGACAGGCTGGACGCGGCGAAAGCCGCTATCCCCACAAAGAAAGTTCTCCGTACCGAGCGTATTTTTGACGAGACAGCCGGAAAAGGCAAAACGCAGCTTCACTTTGAAGAAGTGGAGAAACGCCCCAACGGACACCTGCGGCACAATCCTCTTTCCCGGCCGGTCCATGAGATCGTCCACGCCGCCCATACGAAGGTGCATGAGGTGGAACAGGAAAATGTGGGTGTTGAGGCCGGACACAAGGGCGAGGTGCTGACGGAGCGTGGGATTGCCTACGGAAAAGGCAAAGTCCGTGCCGCCGTCCACCATCACCGCACAAAGCCCTGGCGTGACGCGGCGAAGGCAGAGCAGGCTTCGGTCAAGGCAAACGCCGAGTACCTTTACCAAAAGGCACTGCATGATGATCCTGCATTGGCAGCTTCTAACCCGGTATCCCGCTTTCTGCAGAAACAGCGGATCAAGCGGAACTACGCAAAGGAGCTGCGACAGGCAGAGAAAACCGCAAAGAACACAGCAGCCACGGCGAAAAGTGCGGCGCAGAAAGCAAAGGACGCCTTCAAGGAAACATTCCTCTACATCAAGCACCATAGCCGGGCGGTGCTGCTGGTAATCGGCATTGGTGCCTGTGTTGCTCTGCTGTTTGGCGGGGTATCTTCCTGTTCCATGATGGCAGGCTCCGGTGTGGGCGGTGTATTTACTTCTTCTTATCTCTCCGAGGATGCGGATATGCTGGCTGCGGAGGCAGCCTACTGCGAACTGGAACAGGAACTTCAATATGAGCTGGACCACTATGAGGCTCTGCACCCCGGATATGACGAATACCGTTTTGATCTGGATGAGATCGAGCATGACCCTTATGTGCTGATCTCCATTCTCACGGCGTTCCATGAAGGGGTGTTTACCATCGACGAGGTTCAGGAGGAACTGCAAATGCTCTTTGAAAAGCAGTACATCCTGACGCAGACCGTGGAGGTGGAAGTACGCTATCGGACGGAGACACGGACGGACAGCGAAGGAAACGACTATGACGTGGAAGTACCGTACAACTACTATATTTGCAATGTGAAGCTGGAAAACTTCGACCTTTCCCATGTGCCGGTCTACATCATGGACGAGGAAACCCTTTCTCTGTATGCGGTCTATATGGCAACGCTGGGAAATCGGGAAGATTTGTTTCCCGGCTCCGGCTATGTAGACAAGTACACCAAACCGCCCACCACCTACGATATCCCGCCTTCCGCACTGGAAGATGAAACCTTTGCGGCGCTCATTACTGAGGCAGAGAAGTACATCGGCTATCCCTATGTCTGGGGCGGCAGCAATCCGAACACTTCTTTTGATTGCTCAGGCTTCGTGTCCTGGGTGCTGACGCAAAGCGGCGTCTGCAATACGGGCAGACTGGGAGCCCAAGGACTCTACAATATTTCCACCCCGGTATCCTCTGCCAACGCAAGACCCGGCGACCTGATCTTTTTCGTCGGTACTTACGATACACCGGGCGTTTCCCATGTGGGTATCTATGTGGGCGGCGGAAAAATGCTGCATTGCGGCGACCCCATTCAGTATGCAGATATCAACACAAGCTACTGGCAATCCCACTTTTACGCTTTCGGGCGACCGCCCTACAACTAAAAAACGATATGGAGGTAATTTGATTTATGGCAACGACACAGAAAATCCGCAATGACATTGCGAAAACCAAAGAAAAGATTACGGAGCAGCAGAAACGCCTTCGTGCGCTGGAGGCTCAGCTTGCGGAGGAAGAAAATCTGGAAATCGTCCGCATGGTGAAAGCCGTGAAGATGGACAACAAGGAACTGACTGCCTTCCTGAAAGCCTATGCCAGCGGTATGATCTCCCTGCCGGAAGGTATGCTGCAGGAGGGCAACACCGAGAATGAGGAAACGGAGGGATACGAGGATGAAGCATAACTTTATGACAAAAATGGCATCGGCTCTTTTGGCGGTGGTGCTCAGCACTGCCGCTTTTTCTGTCACCGCCTTTGCCAGCGGCGGCGAGGAAAGCACGGAGTCCGTGGCTGAACAGGAAACGGCCGGTGATGTCTCTGATCTGCTTTCCGCTCTGGCCGGCAGCCAGGTCACGGTATCCGTCACCGAGGATGGTATCCAGTTCAGTTCCGGCGAAAATGACTCCGGGCAGACCGGCACCGTCACCACGGGCGGCGGCAATCTGAATGTCCGCACGGGTGCGGGAATGGACTACACCGCCTTCACCCAGCTTCCCAACGGAACGACCGTGAAGGTGATCGGCACGGACGGCGACTGGCTGAAGGTCATCCTGCCAGAGAAAATCGGCTATGTCTATTCCGGCTACATGACGGTAAGTGACGGCGAGGCTGGTTCCGGGGAAGGTTCTTTCTCTCTGGACGCGGAAACGCTGGAAAATCTGCTGGGGATGCTGGGCGGCGGTCTGAATGGCGGTGCCGCTTTGACGCCGGACGGGAACCTGTCGCTGATCGACGATATTGGCAGCCCAACCACCAGCGGCAAGCAATTTATTACAGTAGAAACGAAAAACGGCAATGTGTTCTATCTCATTATCGACCGTGACGACGAGGGCGAGGAAACCGTGCATTTTCTGAACCAGGTGGATGAAGCCGATCTCATGGCACTCACGGAGGACGGAGAAAAGGCGGAAACGCCTATTGTCTGCACCTGTACGGAGAAGTGTCAGGCCGGAGCGGTCAATACCGCTTGCCCGGTCTGCGTAAAAAACCTTAGTGAATGTGTTGGCACAGAACAGAAAGCTACGGAGCCCACCGAGCCGGAGAATCCGAAGCCTGAAAAGAAAAGCAATACCGGGGCGATCCTGGCGGCGCTGCTGATCCTTGCAGCCGGAGGCGGCGCAGCGGTCTATTTACTGGTGCTGAAACCGAAGCAGGGCAAGAAAGTTCCCGCTGATCTGGATGATTTCGACCTGGAGGATGAAGAAGAATATCTGACTGAGGACGAGGAAACGGAGGAAAAGAATGAGTAAACTGATTATCGCAGAAAAACCGAGTGTGGCAAAATCTATCGCATCGGCCCTGGGTGTTTCATCCAGGGCCGATGGCTTTTATGAGGGCAGCGGCCTTCTTGTGTCCTGGTGTGTAGGGCACCTGGTATCCCCGATGGATGCGGGTGGCTATGATGAGCGTTTCAAGAAATGGCGCTATGATGATCTCCCCATTCTGCCGGAGCCGTTCCGCTATGTGTTGGCACCAGGCAAGGATGATGCTTTTGAAAATCTCCGTGCCCTGATGGACCGCCCCGATGTGGATACCATCGTCAATGCCTGTGACGCTGGGCGTGAAGGTGAGCTGATCTTCCGTCTGGTGTATGAAATGGCCGGATGCCGCAAGCCAATTCTTCGTCTCTGGATTTCTTCGATGGAGGACAGCGCTATCCGGGAGGGTTTTTCTGATCTGCGCCCCGGCACCGATTATGAAGCCCTGTATCAATCTGCCCTCTGCCGCCAGAAAGCGGATTGGCTGGTGGGGATCAACGCCACGCGCCTTTTCTCCGTTCTCTATCACCGCACCTTGAATGTGGGCCGTGTTCAGACGCCCACTCTGGCAATGCTGGCAGAGCGTGATGCGAAGATCACGCTGTTCCACAAGGAAAAATATCATCTGCTGCGCCTGACGCTGGATGGAGCCGAGGCGGTGTCGGAGAAGTTCACCGATCCAACAGAGGCGGAACAGGCAGCGGCGACGTGCAAGGGCGCAGCCATTACCTGTACTTCCGTCACGAAAGAGCAGAAGAAGGAACAGCCTCCGAAGCTTTATGACCTTACCACTTTGCAGCGTGAGGCAAACCGCCTGTTCGGATACACGGCAAAGCAGACCCTTGACTACGCCCAGAGCCTCTATGAAAAAAAGCTGCTGACCTATCCCCGCACGGACAGCCGGTATCTGACCTCCGACATGGCAGAAACAGCCTCCTGCGTGATCCATCTGGCGGCAAAGCTGCCGCCCTTTGATAGCTGCAGTAACTTCTTCCCGCTGGTAGAGTCCATGATCTCCGACAAGGATGTATCCGACCACCACGCCATTATCCCCACAATGGAGATTGAAAAAGCGGATATCAAGGCTCTGCCTCTGGGCGAGTGCAATTTGTTCCTCCTTGTCTGCTGCAAGCTGCTGTGTGCATCGGCGGAGCCGTATATGTATGAGGCGGTCACGGCTGTTTTCGACTGCGGCGGTCATTCCTTTACCGCAAAGGGCAAGCGTATTCTCTCCGAAGGCTGGCGGGAAATCGACCGCATTTTCCATGCCTTCTTGAAGGAAAAGCCTGCGGATGGGGACGGCGATACGCTCCCGGACTTCACCGAAGGGCAGACTTTTGACGGTGCGGAGGTTGCTGTTACCGAGCATTTCACACAGCCGCCGAAGCCTTATAGCGAAGATACCCTCCTGTCCGCTATGGAGAATGCGGGCAAGGACGATATCCCCGATGAGGCGGAGCGAAAAGGTCTTGGCACGCCTGCGACCAGGGCGGCTATCATCGAAAAGCTGGTGGCAGCTGGATTTGTGGAACGCAAGGGCAAGAGCCTGATCCCCACAAAAGCCGGTATCAACCTTGTCACGATTCTGCCGGAGCCACTGACCTCTCCCATGCTGACAGCGGAATGGGAACAGAAATTGACGGAGATCGCAAAAGGCAGCACTGACCCGGATGCCTTCATGGACGGTATCCGCACGATGGTCCAGGAGATCGTGTCAGTCTATTCCTGCATTTCCGAGGACGGCAAAAAGCTGTTTGCCCCAGAGAAGGAAGTGATCGGCACCTGCCCCCGCTGCGGCCAGCCGATCTATGAGGGCAAGAATAACTTTGCGTGTTCAGATCGGTCCTGCGGTTTCGTCCTCTGGAAAAATGACCGCTTCTGGATGAGCCGCAAGAAGGAGCTGACAAAGAAGATGGCAACGGACCTTCTGAAAAAGGGTCGCACCAATGTCAAGGGAATGTGGTCTGAAAAGAAGGGCTCGACCTATGATGCCGCTGTGATTCTGGATGACACGGGCGGCAAGTACATCAATTTCAAGCTGGAATTTCCAAAAAGGAAGGTTGGTGCTGATGGCAGAAAATAAGACTTTGGAACATTTACCCGAAGTGAGGGCGGCGGTGGCTGCCCTCTCCCCGGAGGACCGAAAACTGCTGGCGGCAGTGCAGGCATCGCCTTTCAAGCTGACAGCGCCGGAGCAGTTCAAGGAGTTTGCGGCCAACATCGACTATTTCGTATTTGAGCCCAATATCCACGATCTGAACGATCTGGGGTGGCGGTATCTGGCACAGCACATGGATATGCTGCTGCCCCCGGAACTTCTGAAAGCAATCGACCCTGTTCCGTTTGGCAAGTACGCCATGCAGGAGGAACAGGGCCATTTTACGGAACACGGATATATTTCTCTTTCCGGCGACGAGTGGAATCATGAACGCCCTGCGGAGCCGGAGAAAAAGCCTTCCATCCGGGAACGGCTGGAACAGGGCAAGAAGGAATGTGCGGAGAAAAACAATGCGCAGCCCCACAAGGAAAAGTCTGCGCCGGAACTGTAAGGAGGTGCTGATATGCCATATTACGATCACGACAAGGATTATCCCTTTGCCGCCTTTATCACCAATCTTGGGAAGTACAATGAGGGCGAGCTTGTGGGCGAGTGGGTGAAGTTTCCCACCACCGCCGAGGAATTGAAGGAAGTGTTTAAGCGGATCGGGATCGGCCAGAAGGATGACTTCGGCCAGCCCTATGAGGAATGGTTCATCACGGACTATGACTGCTATGTGGACGGTCTTTACAGTAAGCTGGGTGAATATGAAAATCTGGACGAGCTGAATTATCTGGCATCGAAGCTGGATGAAATAAGCGAAAGCGAATACGCACAGTTTCAGGCCGGTATGGAAATGGGCGACCATTGCGGCAGCCTGCAGGAGATCATCAACCTCACCGAGAATCTGGATTGCTATGAGGTTTACCCCGATATCCATGACTATGACGATCTGGGCCGCTATTACATCGAAGAACTGGACGTTATGCAGGTGCCAGAGCATTTGCAGAATTACATCGACTATGAGGCCTACGGCCGGGACGTTGCGTTGGAGGAAAACGGCACCTTCACGGATCAGGGCTATGTGCGTGATACGGGTGACAGTTTCCATGAGTATTACGACGGTGAGCGCGGCAGTATCCCCGACGAGTACCGGGTGATGACCTTTCAGGACGATCTTCCCGAAGAAGAAAAATCCGAGTGGGCTATGGATATCGCCTTTGACATGGACGAGTTTTTCCGTCAGAACGATCCACAGTATGCGGCGGAGCACCCAGAGGCGCACGCCGCAAAGGAAGAAATTTGCGAAAGCCTGATGGCCGGGCGCATTTCCGCTCTGGATGAAAAGCTGGCGGCGCTGGGGCAGACGCAGGAGGACTATCTTCCCTCGGAGATCGAAAAATTCAAGGACGCCACGGGCTATGAGGAATTTCTTGATTTTGACCCGGCGGAAGTCAAGGCAGCTTTGGAGGACCCGGAGAAGTCCCATGCGGATGAAATGCTGTCCGCTGCGGAAAGGGCTGCCTCGGAAAAGATGACTGTGCTTGTAGTGGAGCCTATGAAGGAACCCTATGTGAAGGAGATCGACCCCGATCTTCATTCCCTGCAGACAGAGGTTGGCGGTGATATTGGGGCAACCTATCCCTATTCTGACCCAGTGGCGCTGGTTTGCAATGATGAAGGAAAGCTCATCGGGCTTGACCTGAACCGTGGGCTACGGGATGAAAATGGAGAAATTTATGATATCGTAGCAGGGACTTTCCTGGTGGTTGGACTTGGTGAGGAAGATTTTGCGTCCCTGTCCCCGGAACTGATCCAGAAATACACAGAGCAGTTCAAGACGCCGGAACAATTTATGCAGATCAATGGCAATATCGTTGTTCTCCCTGTTCCCGCAGAGAAGCAAGCCCTCACTTTTCTGCCAGACCGTTTTGAGACCGGCGAGCGTGTGCAGACACCCGGGGGCAGCTTTCAGGTGACGGCTATGAGCCGGGAGCAGATGGGGGCGGCCGGTTATGGCATCCACCATATTTCCGATGATGGAAAGTATCTTATCATGGGAAACGGCACACGGGCCTTTGCCGTGGCAGCGGAACAGCCGGAAAAGGACAATCCTCTCCGCACCGCTGAAATGACGCTGGAGGATGACTACGGCATGATCGACGGCGTTATCAACAATGGCAGACGCGGTGAGGAATTGGAAAAAGCCCAGGAGTACGCAGAACGGACAACGCCGGAGAAGCCTTCCATCCGTGAGCGGTTGGAGGATGCCAAACGGGAATGTGCTGAGCATAAGCCCCCGGAGGGCAAGAAGTCCGGTCGTGATGTGCCGGAGCAGGACTGCCTATGAGCCGAAGCAAGAAGTGGCGGCTGGAATGGGCGTTCTTCCTGGGCGAGAACGGCAGGCGGCAGTATAACCATATCTGTAAAAAATGTGTTCATGGCTGCAAGCAGAGTTTCCGGGCGTGTCTGGTCGCTTGTCCGCATTACAGTTCCAAACGATCTAAAATCTGTGAGGATAAGGGGGCGAAAAACGCAGAATAATTCCCTGTATTCGTATTTTCAAAGGGAGCCTTTATGATTTCTCATGTGTCGGTCTGCTTGCTGGCACATGAAAAAAATGCTTGATTTCAAACACTTTCTGTCACGCAAAACGGGAGTACAGCTTTTCGGTTCGTCCGATCGGCTGTACTCCCGCTTTTTCTTTTTGCTATCATCAAATTACTTTAACACGGTTCTGTTGTTTGAACAGAGGTACAAATTGTACCTCCGTTGAAAAGGAATTTCCATAGTATTTTCTCATTAGGATTGGATAGGAAAGGATGGATAGCCGCCGCAGTAGGCGTTGTGGAAATGTGTGTAAACTGCCAGGATTGTGAGGCTGTGGGAAAGCTGTTTGCAGACTTGTGGGAAAAGGCTTGTCTTTTTCCATCAGGTTGTGAATGGCTTTTCCATCGGCACGAGCGGCAGTTTTCCATATTTCCATAACGCAAGAAAATCATCCAACGATCAGCCGGTACACCGTCAGCGGCACATACCACACCGCCACGATCAGCCGCCATACCAGAACGAAACCACCGATCACACCGCCGATAATAAAGTTCAATGCAAACAGGGCAATCCCTCCACCCAGGGAGCCACCACCCGGTACGATCCAGAGGCACATCCGATGGAGGCCAAACGGCAGTCCGCAGAGTATCCAGAGCCATACATAGTCAATTTCTCCGTTCTTCATGCAGGCGGATTTGAAGATACAATACAGAATCAGTGCCATGGTCACGGGCAATACGCTTTTGAAGAAAAATGCTTTGATTGCTTCGCTTCTTGTCATCGGTAAAACCTCCTTCCGCAGTTCCATTATACAGGATGCAGGGAGCTGTGCCCAGCGTCTTTCAGAGAAAATTATTCAAGTTCATATCGCCGCTGTTGTTCCTGTTCCTTTGGAACGGTCAGCAGCGCATCCACATTTTGTTTGACGGTCTCGTATTCCTGGACTTCACTTCTTGCAGCCTTATACTTCACAAGGAGCCGTTCCTTTTCTGCGGCCAAATTGGCAAGCTCCGTTTTCATGCTTTCCGTTGTCGGTAGCGGCACAGCCCCCAGCCGTTTCAATTCTCTGGCGGCCGCTTCAAAAAGGATGATCTCGCCCTCATGCCCCCGCAGGAACTTTTCTTTATCATTCGATTTACGGTATCGGTCATAAAGCGGCTTTAGCTGACGGTAAGTTCCGGCGTGCTTCATCACAAGGGCAAGCTCGGCACTTCTGCTTTCTATCCGCTTGATCTCTGCATGAGCGGTATCCCTGCGTGCGGATACTGCGTTCAATTTGCTTTCCAGTTCTCCATAACTGCTTATACCGTGTTCCGTCAGGAAATTCATGGTCTTGGCGGCCTGTTTCAGATTGTTCAGCTTCGCCCAATGGGTGAAGCCTGCGCTCTGCTGTGCCTTGATGTTATTCTGGATATCAATGAGCAGGCTGATCTTTCCGTTCTGCGGTTTCGGCTGGTGGGAAGGTCTGGAATGTCCGGCAATCCGGGCAACAAGGGCTTCTTCGGTGTAGTCCACACCCAGAGTTTTCAGACGGGTAAACCGTTCCTGATCCGGCGCTCTGGCGGAGATATACTTGCCCCGCTTGATCTCATAACCTTCTCTCTGCAGGCGGCGGAGCAGTTCTTCCAGATCGGAACAGGCTGGCAGGAGCCGGTCAATAGCCGCTTTCAGCTTCGCCTTATAGCTGGTGCCGTTCTGCGTGGCCTGATGTTCGATATAGCTCTTTCCTTTGTCCTGTCCGGGAATGATGACAGACAAGCCGTGTTCCTTGCAAAGTCTGTCGCTGGTGCGGCGGATATAGTGATAACTCCGCTTGTTGGAATGATAGTGCTTGTGATCCGCAAAGCTGACCGCATTGAAAATCAGGTGATTATGAACATGATCTTTGTCTATATGAGTGGTAAGTACAAACTCATACTTGCCGCCCAGGATTTCTTTTGCAAGCTCCATGCCGATCTCATGGGCCTGTTCCGGCGTGACCTCCCCAGGCTGAAAGGCTTGGATTAGGTGACGGCCCAGGTTCGTTCCCTTGTCGATGGCATGGCGGCGGGTCCAAGCAAATTCGATATCCGCAGTTTCGGCGGCGCATCCATAGGAGGAAACAAGCAGCTTTCCGTCTGTCTTTTCCGGGTTGCAGATATAGTCAATGGCCGCTTTCAGCGTTGATTTGATAGGATGTGTCTTTGTAACTGCCATATCTGGTCCAGCCTTTCCCGTATCTCGTCCATGTCGGCCTGATACGCAGAGCCTCCGGCGTTGATCCGCTTGGTAATCTGGTTGATATTCCGACCAATGGCGGAAAGCTCTTTGGTGAACGCCTTGATATCTGCGGTGTCTGTATAGATGATATATCCGTCAATCGCCATCTTGCGGAGATATGCGCCATATCTGCGTGTGGGTAACTGGCTCATTTTTTCGTCTATGAGCCGTTTTTCATCCTCCGTAACATAGAATTTCATTTGGATATTCCGTTTTCGATTTGCCATGCGCCGCCTCCGTTCTTTATAAGGGTTTGGGACTATCCCAACAAGCAATTTTGAATTTTCAGGCAAGGGACCTGAAAATCTCAAAATTCGCAAGCGGGTACTCGCTTGCTGTGCTTGCTACCGTATCTTATCCCTACTTATAAAGCGTTTCGGAAGTCCCCAAATACCCGCAAAAGAGCATAAAATAAGAGCCGCTCTACAAACTGGTAAAGCGACTCTTATTCGTTCATCTTGATTGCCCCATCAATGGTTGCTTCCACAATAGGAAGATACTTCTCTGGGCAGAGTGCCAACTTGTGGCTAACTCGTTGACGCAGCTTGCTTTCTTCTCGCATGACCTCTGGATTGAAATATCTCTCCATCGGCAAGCCGCAGATTTTTACAAGCTGAATGATAACCGGCAAACTTGGAATCGTTTGCTCTAATTCGATATTGGCAAGATAGCGCGGATCAACATGTATCTGCTCTGCCAGCACTCTGCGAGACATATTCAAAGCCTCCCGCGCGGCTTTTATATCTGCACCAAAGGTTTCAAAGCCCGGACAGTCTTTAACTTTTGCCATTCAACATCACCCACATACATTTTATATTTCATAGTTTGCACATGGAATGATTTAATATGCACCGCACCTACATTTTATAATTCTTTGTTATGCCATGCTCTCCTTGACTGACTACCAAATATGAAGTATTATATGCTTAGTCTTGACTAACTTAAAAAGGAGGGCGCACAATGACAAATCAATACATGACAAAGCTGTACCATGATCTGCTCGCCAACTCTCCGCAGACAGTGACAATAGATATTCCGGCTGATATGGGAACAGGCCAGATTTCACAGGTTGTTACAAAGCAAGGAGCTGTTGTATCAGACTGGAAAATGAATTATTTTTCAGATATGAATGTGCAGGGTGTAAGCTGCGAAGATTATATTCAACTTTTATTTTGCTTTAATGATGGCGTATCGTGGAATATTGCAGATGCACGTCAATGTGTCAGCATACAGAAAGGCGAATCCTGTATTTATCGAGGACATGGTAAGATGGAATATCTGTGTTATTCCGGAAAGACAAACTTTCTTTTCAAAAATATAAAAATTCCCATGCCCTATTTTCATAAAATTTTGAGTGACTACTTTGAAGATAGTGAGATAGATGCTTATGAGAAAAAATTATTGACTGGCATTTCAAAAGTGAGTATCACCCCGTATATGGAACATATTTTTGCGGAGGTAAAAGATTTTACGCAATACCGGGGCGGTTTAGGGTATTTATTTCTGGAAAGCAAGGTCTTTGAATTGCTGTCCGTGTATTTGAGTGAAGTATTGGAACTCAGTATTCTTTCATCGAGTTATATCAGCATTTCTAAAAGTGACAGGGACTCAATTACCGAGGCAAAGCGGATTATCGACAGCCAGCTTGCTTTTGCACCGAGTTGTGAGGAACTGGCGAAAAAGGTCAATATCAGTGTTTCCAAGCTGACAAAGGGATTTAATTCTTTATTTGGGACATCGGTTCACGCATACATCATAGATCAAAGACTGGAAAAAGCGGCAGGGCTGCTTTTGGAAAGCGACTTGAATGTAAGCCAGATCGCAACGCTGGTTGGATATTCAAAACCAAGCAATTTTGCGGCTGCGTTCAAAAAGAAATATGGAGTAATACCTAAGAACTATAAAGATGAAAATACGATTGGCTAAACCTAAAAAAATACCGTTTTGGGGTAGAATGAAATCGGGTTTGGGTTGGATGTAACAACGGAAATTGGTACAATTTGCGATGTGGTTAGAGAAGATTAACCGCATCGCATTTTTTATTTTCCAAATAAAGTGAGGAGGAATAAGAGTATGAAACAAAAGCTAAATGCGAAAGATTTTATTCTCATCGGTGTTTTAACGGCCCTCATGTGGATTATCTGCATGGTTATCAGCACCATTATGAGCGTGGCTGGCCCGGTGACAAACGTATTTTACCCGTCCGTTGTTGCGATCCCGAATGGCATCGTTATGATGCTCCTGCTGGCTAAGGTTCCGAAGAAAGGCGTGTTTACCATTTGCGCCGCAATTCAGGCTATCCTGTTCCTGCTGGTTGGTGCTTTCTGGTTTATTCCTATCGGCTTGGTAATTGGCGGTATCATTTGCGATTTTCTGGTTATGAGCCGGAATGAAATCACAATGAAGTCCATGATGGCAGCCTATGCGCTGTTCAGTGCTATCTTCGCTTTTAGTGCTATCTGCCCCATCAAATTTCTTCAAAGCGCATTTGTCGGAGCAATGGAGAAAAACAATATTGCACCAGAGTACATTCAGGGAATGTTGAGCATTACTTCCGTTCCCATGCTGGTAGTCATTGTTGCTGCCGGATTGGTGGGAGGTCTGATTGGTGGCTTTATCGGTCAGAAAGCATTAAAAAAACACTTTATCAAAGCTGGACTTGTTTCAGTAAAATAACAGGATCAGCCCCCTGAAACTTTATCAGGCAATACAGGCAAGCGGGCTGCCTGACTTCAGAGCGTGGGGCTGAGAACAGTCCCGCGTTTTGATTTTTATAGGGAGACATTTGAATGGAAGAAGCACAAATTAAACAAATAATTGAGCGCCAGCCCCTACACGGCTCTGCGCTCCTCGACCCACGCTGCAAGATACTTCTTTTGGTCTGCATTGGTTTTGTCAGTTATTTTCTGGCCGGAGAAGTTGTCAGTCTCGCGCTCATGCTGGTTTATGGGCTGTTTATTGCCTTGGGTAACGGTGGAAAATGGGCTGTCAAAATGATAGTGACCTATATTATCGTTGCTTATCTCAATGCCCTGCTCCGTTATGTCCAAGTTCCGGTTTTAAGTGTGATTATGAGCGTGTTCGGCGTGACGGTCTTAAAATTGATCCCTATCATGATGATGGGACTTTGGATATTGCGAACTACATACATGGATGACTTAATGGTGGCACTTCAACGGATGCGGCTGCCCCAGGCAGTCACAATCCCCCTTGTTGTTATGTTCCGCTATATCCCTACTTTACGGATTGAATACCGACAAATCCGAAGCACGATGGATATTCGCGGTATCAGTGATACCGTGTGGAAACGGGTATCCCATCCGTTAGCAACCATAGAATATATTTTGATACCTCTGCTGATGCGGTGCTTGAAAGTCACTGATGAACTGGCAGCATCCGGCACAACACGCGGTCTGGAGTTGGAGTGCAAACGCTACGCGCTGCGGCCAATCCGTTTTTCGTGGCCGGAAATCGTGGTATCGTTGTTGGGTATCCTCTTTTTGGTCGGTTTGCTTTTTATCGATCAGACTAAAATCGGGGAAATCATTTTGTGGAGGGTATGACGATGATCTCATTTCAGAATTTTAGCTTTCGTTATGAAGAAAGCAAAGACTTCACCCTCCGTGGAATTGATATGACCGTGCAGACGGGTGAGTTCATTCTTCTGACAGGGCGAAGCGGCTGCGGCAAAACAACCCTGATCCGCTCACTCAACGGTCTGATTCCGCACTTTTATCCCGGAGAAATCCAAGGCGATCTGCTCATGGATGGTCATTCGCTGCTGGAAATGAAGCCGTCTGAATTAGCCGGACAGGTTGGAACGGTATTCCAAGACCCACGCTCTCAATTCTTTATGACGGATACCACGCGGGAACTGGCTTTCGGCTGCGAAAATCTCGGACTCCCCCGCGAGGAAACGATTGATCGCATTGCAAAAGCGGCGAAAGAGTTGGAATTGGTAAACTACTTGAACAGAAGTATCTTTGCATTATCCAGCGGGGAAAAACAACAGATCGCAATCGGTTCTGTTTATGCGCTGGGACCAAAAGTATATATTTTTGATGAACCATCGGCCAATCTGGACTATGCCGCTACCAAACGGTTGGCAGAAATTATGGGAAAACTGAAACACGCTGGATACACAATTTTTGTGGTAGAGCATCGTTTTTATTATTTGCGCGATCTGATTGATAGAGCCTTTTTGATTCAGAACGGAAAAATTGAGCATGAGGTCACAGGGGAACAGTTTTGCTCTTTGCCCGAAGAAACACGAATTTCTTATGGTCTGCGGACAGCATACCCGGAACGCGATGCAGAACATTATCAGGAAAAGCCACATACAAAGGACGAGACACATCGGCTGGAAGTTCACAATTTAAGTTTTGCCTACAAGAAAGGGCCGGATATTTTCCACAATATCAGCTTTGAAGCTCATGCAGGAGATGTGATCGGTATTCTGGGCCATAACGGAGCCGGAAAAACAACCCTCTTATCTATTCTAACGGGTCTGCTAAAGCAGCAGCGTGGCGAGGTCTGCTTTGACGGTAAAAAACTTACACCACGCCAGCGGCGGGCACTTTCCTATCTTGTCATGCAAGATACGGATTATCAGCTTTTTGCCAGCAGTGTGGAGGAAGAACTATCCCTTGGTATGAAGGATGATTGCAAAGAAAAAGTGGATGAAACGCTGAAAGCACTGGAACTATTAGATTACCGTGAACGGCATCCGGCATCCCTTTCAGGTGGTCAAAAGCAGAGGGTTACTATCGGTGCGGCAATCGTAAAGGGCAGCCCAGTGATCTACTTTGACGAGCCTACCAGTGGTTTGGACTACGATTCTATGGTGCGTGTCAGCAAACTGATCGAACAACTTTCAAGCTCTGGTGTGATCGTGTTTGTGGTGTCACACGATTTTGAATTTATTGTTCGTACCTGTACGGAGGTGGTTCAGTTGGATGATGATGGGGCTATTCAAAATCAAAGGCTTTCACCAGAAATTTTGAAAACGCTGTCCGAAAAATATTTTAACTGATAAGGAGGTTGGAATTATGTTTCAAAAAGTATTTGAGTATGCAGGGCCTCATAAGAAGGGGCTTTATGCAGCAACGGCCATCGTGCTGGTCAGCGTCCTGATGGGTGTCCTGCCCTTTGTGTTGGCTTATCAGGTGATAGCGCCGCTGGTCATGGGTGAATCTATTGGAGCATCCTTTATCATTTCGCGCGTGGCTCTTGTCTTGGCGTGTCTGGTGCTGCAAGCCCTTTTCTATGGCTGGGGACTGAATCTTTCTCACAAAGCCGCTTATGACACGCTGCTCCGTCTGCGAACGGCACTTCAAAAACGGTTTGAAAAGCTGCCCCTCGGTGTCATTCAGGATAAAGGCACCGGCACAGTCAAAAAGCTGTTCGTGGATGATGTAGACAGTCTGGAAGTTTTACTGGCTCACTCCATGCCGGAGGGAATTGCAAATCTGATGATCCCTATTGCGGTTTATGTGGCAATGTTCTTTGTGGATTGGAAACTGGCGCTTCTGTCGCTGGCATCTATTCCGATCAGTCTGATTGCCATGATGACGATGTATTCCGTCGGCATGAAGAAAATGGGGCCTTACTACATGGCCGGACAGAAGATGAACAATACCATCATTGAGTACATTAACGGTATGGAAGTTGTCAAGGTATTCAATAAGGACGCAGATTCCTATGAGCGGTTCCGCAAAGATGTATCAGATTATCGGGACTATACTCTGGCGTGGTACAAGGCGGCGTGGCCGTGGATGGCAATTTACAGCAGTCTGCTTCCATGCACCATTATTCTGACTTTACCTGTTGGCGCATGGTTCGTTCTCTCTGGCTGGTCTACTTTGCCTAATTTGATCTTGGTACTGTGTCTTTCTTTAAGTATTGGTATGCCACTGCTGAAATCTCTCGGTTTCCTGCCTACCATGCCCCAGCTCAACTATAAAATTTCTGCATTGGAGCAGGTGTTGGATGCGCCAGAGCTCCAGCAGACAGAAGATGCGTTCCACGGGAAAGATGACACCATTACTTATGACCATGTTTCTTTCGCTTATCAGACCACACAGCCCGGCCCGGATGGAAAGCCTGTTGTAATTGAGGATGAAGTTCTCCATGACATTTCCTTTACGGCAAAAGCTGAACAGAAAACAGCCCTTGTTGGTGAATCTGGCTCCGGCAAGAGTACATTAGCGAAACTGCTGATTCACTATTATGACCCACAGAAAGGCAGTATTTCCATCGGTGGGCAGAAATTATGCGATATGAGCCTTGAAGCACTCAACAGCCGTATTTCCTATGTGGCGCAGGATCAATACCTGTTCAACACCTCTCTGCTCGAAAACATTCGGCTTGGTCGGCTGAACGCAACGGATGAAGAAGTGGTGGAGGCCGCAAAGAAAGCTCAGTGTATGGAGTTCCTTGAGAAACTTCCGCAGGGTATTCATTCGATGGCTGGTGATGCAGGAAAAATGCTCTCCGGCGGTCAGCGCCAGCGTATTTCTCTGGCAAGGGCAATCTTAAAAGATGCTCCAATTGTGGTGCTTGACGAGGCAACTGCCTATGCCGATCCCGAAAATGAGGAAAAGATGGAAGCTGCCATTGCAGAGCTTGTAAAAGGTAAGACCCTTGTGGTTATCGCGCACAAATTACCAGCCATTATGAACGCAGATCAGATTTGTGTTATGGATCACGGAAAGCTGGTTGCAACGGGCAAACATCAGGAGCTGATCCAGTCCTGCCCAGAATATCAAAAGTTGTGGAAAGCGGCACAGGACAGCGCCGAGTGGAAAGTACATACTGCAAAGGAGGGGAAATAAATGTTTGCTTTGTTTTCAAGAATATTGAAACTTTCCGACCATTATAAGAGACGTATTCAGGGCGCATTTGTTTGTGCGTTTCTGGAATCCATTCTGTCCAAAATGCCGATTTTTCTGGCCTTTGTGGTTTTGAGTGGATTTGCAAATAAGACGATTACCGGGCAGACTTGTCTTTATGTGGGACTTGGCCTTGCCGCTATTGTGCTGGTTCAGATGCTCGTCCACTATCTTAGTGACAGCCTGCAAAGTGCAGCGGGATATTTGATGTTCGCTGACAAGCGTATCGAATTGGGCGGCCATCTGCGGAAACTTCCGATGGGATATTTCACTTCCGGCAATATTGGCAAGATCAGTTCTGTCCTCAGTACCGACATGGTGTTCATTGAAGAAGTCGCTATGAGTACGCTGGGAAACATGATGAGCTATCTGCTGTCCTCGCTGGTTTTGCTGGCGTTCATGTTTTATCTGAATTGGCAGCTTGGCTTGATTGCTGCGATAGTTACTATTTTGGCATGGCTGGTATCTAAGGGAATGAACAAAGTTTCCCTACGAGAAGCAGCAGGCCGTCAGGAGCAGAGTGAACGGCTGACCGATGCGGTGCTGTCTTTTGTGGAGGGCATTGGTGTTATTAAGAGCTATAACCTGCTTGGAGAAAAATCCGAAGAACTGTCCGGCAATTTCAAACGTTCCAGAAATACATCGCTTGACTTTGAACGGAAAATGACCCCGTGGACAATGGGGCTGAATATCCTTTACGGTATTGGTATTGCGGCAATTTTCGGCCTGTCTATTGTGTTGGAACAGAGCGGTGCGCTTTCTTTGGCTTATGTGTTGGGTGTTCTGCTATTTGTATTTGATCTTTTTGGCCCGTTGAAGGCTCTCTATGGAGAAGCGTCCAGACTAACCGTTATGAACGCTGCCCTTGATCGTATTGAAGCGGTATTGGATGAACCGGAACTTTCCGACAACGGCAAGCAGCATATTCCGGCTCAGGCACAGCCGGGGCAGCCGGAAGTCCTGTTCAACGATGTTACATTTGCTTATCAGGATAAAGAGGTTTTGCACCATATCAGTTTTGCCATGAAGAAAAATTCTATGACAGCGCTGGTTGGGCCATCCGGTAGTGGTAAGTCCACCATTGCAAACTTACTGGCGCGGCTTTGGGATGTAAAATCCGGCAATGTGACGATAAGGGGTGTGGATATTCGCAATGTACCTCTGTCGGAATTGATGAATCAGATCAGCATGGTATTCCAGCGCGTGTATCTGTTTCAGGACACCATTTACAACAATATCATCATGGGAAAGCCGGATGCCACGGAAGAAGAAGTCTATGAGGCTGCCAGAAAAGCCCGCTGCTATGATTTCATTATGGCTCTGCCTGATGGGTTCCAGACAGTGGTTGGCGAAGGCGGTGCGACACTCTCTGGTGGCGAAAAGCAGCGTATTTCGATTGCCCGCTGTATCCTGAAAGACGCGCCTATCGTCATTTTGGACGAAGCTACCGCGAGTGTGGATACGGACAATGAAAGCTATATTCAGGAGGCTATTTCCGAATTGGTGAAGGGAAAGACCCTGCTTGTAATTGCTCACCGCCTAAATACCATCCAGAACGCCGATCAGATTTTAGTTATAGACAACGGCCAGATTGCACAGCAAGGAACCCATGAGGAACTTTTGAAACAGCCTGGTATCTATCAGGATTTTGTCAATATCCGAAAGAGTGCGGCTGGCTGGAGTCTTGCTTAATGGCGAAAGGAGCTGCCTATGAAACTTCATACTGCCGGAGAGGATTATTTGGAGGCCGTGCTTATACTTCAAAAGAAGCTCGGTATGGTGCGTTCCGTGGATGTTGCCCGGTATATGGAGGTTTCAAAACCCAGCGTATGTTACGCAGTAGGAACTTTACGGGAGGGCGGCTTTCTGACAACAGACGAAAAACATTATCTACACCTGACCGAACGTGGTCTGGATGTGGCTGAAAAAATCTACGAACGCCATTGCTTTTTAACAAAGCACCTCATATCCATAGGTGTTGATCCTGAAACGGCGGAGGCTGATGCCTGCCGGATTGAACATGATATTAGCGCAGAAACCTATGAACGGCTGAAAGAATTAGTCACGAAAGAATAATTACATAGCGTATAAACCTGCCCCGACTACGGGGAAAGAAAAAAACCGTTGGTTGGGGCAGGTGATTTTGTGCGCCTATTTTAAGTTATTACCCTAACGGCGGTTTTGAAAAATCAGAGCCGCCGTTTCTTTGCGTCTACACAAACCAATGACGACTTGCATGGACACGGTAGCCGATTGGAGGTTAATTTACCGTGTCCTTCTTTTTATTTCGCAGTATCCATGACCTGCACCAGTTAAAAAAAGCATAGCCCCTCCATCGGAGCCGTCCGGCTTTGGATATGAACTATACCATGTAAGCAATCTTCTTTATAAAACATTTCTGCGCCCTGCAGGTCCGTTGCGACTTGCTGGGCGCTTTTTGCTGTTTTCCGAGGACAATCCCGCCTCGAAAAAATTTTTTAAGAAATTTTCAAAAAGGAGGCTTTTAGCGGGTAGCGAGCGGCTTTGCGTTCGCCTTGTTAGCGGAAAGGGAGAAACCCACCTCATTCCCCCAGGAAAGGGGGTGAAAAGATGGATATGATCCCACGCAATGACTATGGCGAGCGGTGCCAGTTCGATGCTTACTGCAAGCTGGTACTGTACCATGAGGCAACCGACTACCTTCGGGAAATGCAGAGGCGCCGTGACAGGGAACTGTCATTCAGCGACCTTCCGCAGATGGAGATGGACAAGCTCTGCGTTGTAGATCATTACCCCAGTGACAGATTTACATTCTCGTCCCATGGGTATGACCTGCATATTGAAAACGAGCTTGTGGCTGATGCCTTCGCCGGTTTGTCTGTTCAGGAGCAGAGTATTTTGATCCTGCATTTTGTTCTGGACATGCCGGATCAGGAGGTTGGCCGCCTTGTTGGAATGTCTCGCAGCGCCGTTCAGCGGCGAAGGGCAAAATCATTGACCGAGCTGCGGATCAAGTTGGCCGCACTCATGCCGAAGGGAGGTTGAAGGTATGAAGAAACCCACTTACAAGGGCAAGGAGCTTCTTCCTCTTTCGGTGATTGACGCCGCCCGTGACGGGGACTCTCAGGCTGTGGATCAGGTACTCCGGTATTATGAGGGCTATATCAACAAGCTCTGTACCAGGACGCTCTACGATTCCAACGGCCAGCCCCGTGTTCGGGTGGACGAGTACATGAAGCGCCGACTGGAGATCAAGCTCATCCATTCTATCGTCAGCATGAACTGACCGAACCGGCCCCGGCAGCGGAAACAGCTTACCCTTTCCCTGTTTCCGTTTCCCCTGGGCTGAGGCTGCACTTTGAAAAAGAAAGCCCGGCGGGAGGCCTCCGGCGCAGCATAAGGCAGACGGATACATTCCTGTCTGTGCCGAGCCATACGGCCGGTGCGCCATGACCCTGTTGCAAGTCCGCAGGACGGGACCCCTACTAAACAGGCGAGCGATTATAACCAGGCCGCAAAACAAGCGTGGCAGCTTGTGGGCGATGAAGCACAGGCAGGGTTAAAGATACTCGCGCATTGAACGCCCGCAAAGCATTGTGCGCCGCACCCATCAGCATGGGCCGGGGTGAGACTCCCGTGGAGCTGTGCCAACAGCCGTCCGTTTTCTGTCTCTTTTGATGCAAGAAATGGTTTTGTATTTGAAAGGGTGAACTATATGCAAAACGAAGTAAGAACCGCGCCGCAGATGGTGCGTGAATATAAAATTGGGAATACAACTTATGTTGTGAAATCCCATTCCAGACCTGACGCCACGGAGGACGCCGTTTCCAAAGTGAAGCGTCTGATACGGAATGACCTCCGAAAAAATACTGCAAACAAATAGAAAAAGGCAGCAGACAGCTTCCAGGCAGCGCGGTATAATTGAGTTAGGAAAAGCATTGTCTGTTTGACTGTCGGATAAGGAGGTTAAAATGTTACAGTCAAACACCCGCCCTGCCGTGAACAGTTTTCCTTTTACCGTTTTGAGCAGCGATGAAATCACCGCTCTTTACTGTCGGTTATCCCAGGACGACAAACAGGAGGGCGACAGCAACAGCATTATAAATCAGAAGAAAATCCTCAAAAAGTACGCAATGGACAGGGGATACACCAACATCCAGTTTTACATTGATGATGGTATCTCAGGCACGACTTTCAACCGGGCCGGCTTCCAGAGCATGATCGCAGATGTGGAGAGCGGCAAGGTAAAGCGGGTTATCGTCAAGGATATGTCCCGCCTGGGCCGTGACTATCTGCAAGTAGGTATGTACACGGAAATCTTTTTCCCGGAGCATGATGTTCATTTTATCGCAGTCAATGACGGGGTGGACAGCAACCAGGAAGATAACGAGTTTACCCCCTTCCGCAACATCATCAATGAATGGTACGCAAAGGACACCAGCAAGAAAATCCGTGCAGTGAAGCGTTCAAAGGGAATGGCCGGAGAACATATCGGCTCCCATCCTCCTTACGGTTACAGGAAAAATCCTGAAAACAAAAAGGAATGGATCGTGGATGAAGAAGCCGCCGAAGTGGTCCGTGAAATCTTCCGTCTGTGTGTCAGTGGTTATGGTCCTACCCAGATTGCAAATATGCTGACGGAAAGAGAAATCCTCTGCCCCACCTACTACGCATTGGAAAGAGGCGAGAAACCGCGTACCGTACTCCCTCCCCATAAATACGCATGGAACGGCCCGGTTGTCGCAATGATATTGGACCGGGTGGATTACCTGGGGCATACGGTAAACTTTAAGACGCACAACAAGTCTTACAAGTGCCATAAGAAAATCAAGCATACTCCCGATCAGTGGAAGGTCTTTGAAGATACCCATGAGGCCATCATTGACAAGGAAACGTTTGAGATCGTCCAGAAAATCCGGGCCGGGAAAAGGCGGCCTACCAGGATGGGGGAAATGCCCATGTTCTCCGGCCTGCTCTACTGTGCAGACTGCGGGAGCAAACTGACCTTCCATCGGAAAGCTGATGAACCGGCAGAAAAACATCATTATATCTGTGGAAATTACAGGAGCAATACTTCCAACTGTACCATGCACTATATCCGTAACGTGGTAGTGGAGCGAATTGTCCTGGAAAACCTGAAAGAAGTCATCCGCTATGTTTCCAACTATGAGGATGAATTTGTGCGGATGGTGATGGATGCCGATGTGCGGCAAAAAAACCGTGAGCTGGCGCAGAAGAAAAAGAAGCTGATTGAGCTGCAGAAGCGTATCGGGGAACTGGACACCATCTTCCAGCGTATCTATGAGGACAATATCACAGGCAAACTTTCTGACGAGCGGTTTATGAAAATGTCAAAAGGCTATGAGGATGAACAGCATACCTTACAGGCCGAGGCAGACAAAATTCAGAATGAGCTTCAGCAGGAAGAAAAGAAAAGTGTTGATGTGAAACGCTTTCTTGCCATCGTAAAGAAATACACGGACCTGACCGAACTGACACCTGAAATCTTACGGGAGTTTGTCGATAAGATTATCGTCCATGCACCTGACAAGAGCAGCGGCAGACGGTTACAGGAAATTGAAATCATCTATAACCATATCGGAGAATTTGACCATTCAAAGGTCACTCTCTGGAAAGGAAATGCGGTATAGCATATCCCGTGCCATACCGCATAATCCTAAATCTTAAAAACATCCTTACGAAAACCTTGTTAAAACAGGGCATTCCGGGGCAAAACAAGGAGAAATAAAATAATGATAAAAATACTATTCATCTGCCACCTAACACAGAAGGTGAAGCTACGGAGTTTATTGATGAATTTTTATCTATGCTAATGGATATGGAAACAACCAGTCAGCAATCAATGATGCACCGGTCAACAAAGATTCTATTACGATCAATATAAATTGTGATGGGGCGGCAGGAACTACTCTTTTTTACTATGTAGATAAAGGAATCGAATATGTAGAACAGCCATATCAAGGAATTTATAAACCAACGCCTGCTTTAGGTAATTGTATAACTGAAATGCTTGCTTCGGCAGATAATAGACCGCTAATGGTAACATTTCAGGCATCGGTAATTGAAACGAATCATGATTCAATAATAGTAAAACCGGTAGATGGTTCTTTGGAACTTGATTCAGCAGATAAGTTTTATATATCAAACGAAGAGAACCTTGAATTGCAAATTGGAGATTTCGTAGAAATTAGCTATAACGGAGAAATAATGGAATCATATCCTGCACAATTAGGAGAGGTTTATAAAATTACCGTGATAGAACAGACAGAAGCAAATGCCATGTGGGATAGAATACCTATGGTAAGAATAGATGGTAAATTATACTACGATACAGGGAGAGAAAGCATCATGGATGCACGTTGTGGCACTATGGATGGAGAAATAACATCAACTGTCGATGGAACTGAAATACCAACAGAAGATAGTCAGTCTAATTTTGGAAGTGGATTTGGTTATCAGTATGGGGCAGACGATACAATAGAAATTTATATGAATGAAAAGTGGTTCGTCTTTGAATACAGAGAAGAATCTGAATGAGAGAATAAACGATAGATAAGTCAAATTAAATTCAAAAGGCTGTCTCAATAAAGGGATAGCCTTTTTCAATTCTCAGCCTAAATTTTCTCAATATTCAGTAGGCAAAATCCAAGATACAGTTGCTCAAATTGCTCGAAAAATTAAGAAATGTATGAATATACACTAAAATTGGGGAAATGAACAGCGGGAACACTTTTCCGAAAAGGGAGAAAAGGAATTGGAGCTTCTTCAGCGCCATGAGAAAACACCGGATTATTATAATATCGATGCATGGACGGGCCTGTATAACCGAGGAAAGTATGAACGGGATATCCGCATGTTTCAGGCTACAGGGTATGAACGGCTGTCCTGTGTTTATATGGATGTGGTAGGACTTCATGAAGCCCTTGCCCACGAACGCGCCCGAAAAGGCAGCCAGGACATCACGCAGGAAATTGAAATCTACTTCAATTTTTTGGAACGCTATATCCCACCATCCTTGCAGCCGGTTCTTTTATCCACGGAGGAACAGGAAGAACTGCGAAAAAAAGAAGAACGCAAGGATAGGCTCTATCAGAACTATTTGAAGCGGAAAGCCAACGGTGCACAGAAGCGGTATGAGGACAAAATTAAGGCGAAGAAAAGGGCGGAAATGGACGCTAAGAAAGCCCTGATCCGGGCTGAGGATATGAAAAAAGGTGTTTTTTCTACTATCGGGCAGCTACCAAAAGAAGAACCGCGCAAAGGCAGCATAGCAGCCAGCGCAGCAGTCTAATCATCACGGAGCAAAGGAGCATGAATATGAGTAAGTTGACTTACATTCGTTGTGGAGATTATGATATACCCAACCTAAAACTTTCTGTGCAGCCGGAAACTTCTATCGGCAAGTACGGCAGGATGAGAAAATCCTACCTAAAGAAACATCGCCCCATTCTCTACAACCAACTGCTGATGAGCGAGAAGCTGTATCCACATCTGTTAGAGATTGACCGGACATCGCAGGAGCGCGTGGACACCATATTGCCTCACATGATGGAGACTGCGAGTGTTACGGAAGAACTGAAAGCCTGTGACCCTATGCGTTGGGTGGGGCTGATGAACACATTAACGGCACAGATTGAGGAAATTTTGATCAGGGAACTGATTTGCAACTGAATGGGAGGTGCGGGAAATGCTGACCTTTGAAAAGGTTTTGAAAGTGTTTCAGGCATATCTGGATGATGATCCTCTGTATGAGGTGGTTCAGACCAGCCACAGTTATACATTGATGGCATGGGAACCCCACCGGAATGATTGGTACAGCGCCGACATACAGAAAACCCCGGATGATTTACGGAACGCTTTGTTGGGTACATACGCTAATTTTCTGGAAGATAAGATTACCGGAAATGACTGTGACAGAAACGGAGAAATCCAGCAGAGGTGTCGGGGATTTTGGGAAAAGTGCCGGGAAACTTGATACAGAAACGCCAGAAGGAGGCCGCGATTATGCGTCCTCCTTCTGCTTCGCAGTCTGTTCCATTTTGAGCGCCCCGTCTATGGCACCTTCGATAATCGGCAGGTATTCTTCAGGGCAAAGCTTCAGCTTGTGGCTGACTCGTTGCCGCTGTTCGCTTTCTTCCCGCATGATCTCCGGGTTAAAATACCGTTCCACGGGAAGTCCGCAGATCTTAATCAACTGGATCATCACAGGCAAGCTCGGAATCGCACCTTGATCTTTAATGTTGGCAAGATACCGCCATTCAATCCCGACCATTTCCGCCAATGTTTTTCGTGCCAGACGCTTTGCTTTTCGTGCGACTTTGACATCTGCACCGAAGGTTTCAAAACCGGGACAATCTTCAACTTTCGCCATATAACATCACCCGGTTCCATTGTATAATTCATACTTTTCCCGTTGAATGTTACTATATGCAGGTTAGTTGAAGTTTATAATTCATATATAAAAGACCAGCGCCACTCAAAGTTGCTGGTCTTTCCGCATAATGATTTATTGTTAATTCTCTTTTAATGAAGCAATCCATGCTTGGATTGCGTCCACCAGTACATACTGCTGACGCAAAACAGCCAGACCTGTTGCGGGAATACTGGGCTCATTTTCTTTTTTCTGTATATTATGTTCCAGATAGGATTTTAAAGTACTAATATTTTCCTCAATTTCTGCTATGCACGATTTTTGTTTTTCAGGTGGCAAGGAATCCAAATTCACAATAACAGCGTTGAAGTCCAGAAAAATGTTAATAGGCTTTCCAGAAATCTCAAACATGAGCCGTTCAAATTCTGCTTCTCCGGCTTCTGTCAGGGAATAAATCGCTTTTTCTGGCATCTTCCCTTCCTTTACGATTTCGCCTCGGATTAGCCCCTTTTCTTCTAACTGAATGGCTTTTTTATAAATGGATGGAGTGCTGATTTTTACCCATTTGGATATGTTTCTATATTCTACTAACTTTTGAATATCGTAGGCGCTCATTGGCTCCTTTTTCAATATTCCCAACACGATTAAATCTATGGTCGCCATGTGGAATCACGTCCTTTCACTATGCTTTCTGCATGAAAGAATACTGTCAAATCTACTATAAATTATAGTATTAGATTTTACACTCTTTGTCAAGACAAATCGCCTCGCTTCTCTTGACATATACTATAAATTATAGTATTATGATTTATGTGGTAGTATACTATAAATTATACTACTATAAATTATACTTAAAGAAGCGAAAGGAGTATTAACAATGAATGAACGCAACAACAAACTTGAGCTTTTGGGCAGTGCGCCTATCCCCAAAGCTCTGATGGCTCTCGGCATGCCGATTATGATTGGGATGTTGATCAATGCACTCTATAATCTGGTGGATGCTTATTTTGTGAGTGGCTTGGGCAAAAGTCAAATGGGTGCTATTTCTGTCGTATTTCCGTTGGGACAAGTCGTGGTTGGTTTAGGCCTTATGTTCGGTAACGGAGCCGCATCCTATCTGTCAAGACTATTGGGGCGCGGAGATAAAGATACCGCCGATAAAGTGGCAAGCACCGCACTGTATAGCAGTATTTTGATTGGTGCTATTATCATCCTACTTTCTGCGATTTTCCTTAAACCAATTTTGGTAATGTTGGGCGCGACGGAAACAATTATGCCGTATGCCTTGACATACGCAAGAATTTATGTGCTGTCCTGTATTTTCAATGTGTTTAATGTAACAATGAACAATATTGTAAGTAGCGAGGGTGCAGCAAAAACGACCATGTGTGCCTTGCTATTGGGAGCCGTATTGAACATCGGATTAGACCCTCTTTTCATTTATACTTTGGACATGGAAGTAGAAGGTGCAGCAATCGCCACAGCAATTTCGCAGATGGTATCCATGCTTGTTTATCTTACCTATGTTCTGCGCAAAAAAAGCGTATTTTCGTTCAGCATAAAAGAGTTTTCTCCTACGAGGCAAATGGTGACGGAAATTTTGAAAATTGGAGTTCCCACTTTGGTGTTCCAACTGCTAACAAGTCTTTCGATTGCGCTAATTAACCGCGTATCCAGCAATTATGGCGATTCGGTCATTGCAGGCATGGGGGCGGTTACGCGAATTACTTCTATGGGAACTCTTGTTGTTTTTGGATTTCTGAAAGGGTTCCAGCCTATTGCTGGATTCAGCTATGGGGCAAAGAAGTTTGATCGCCTGCGCGAAGCAATCAAAACCTCAATCATTTGGTCTACAAGTTTCTGCTTAGTCGTAGGCTTGGTGATGGCCGTTTTTTCTACACAGATTATCTCTCAATTTACTGAGGAAGATACTCAAATGGTTTTAGCGGGTCAAAAATCACTGTTTGCAAATGGGATCACATTCATTCTTTTTGGTTTCTACACGGTTTACTCCTCTTTGTTCCTTGCCTTGGGTAAAGGTGCGGCCGGTTTCTTTTTGGGAGCATGTAGACAAGGTGTCTGCTTTGTTCCTGTCATTTTGCTGCTACCTATGGTATGGGGAATGAACGGAATCCTATATGCCCAACCCATCGCAGATGTAATTTCCGTAGTAATCACTGTATTTATGGCGTTACACCTTCATCGGGAATTGTCTATGGCTGAAAAACAGATTATGTCCAATTCGGATATATAATGTACTTCCCCTTGACTTTTGCTATCAACAATAGTACTATTGATAATAGTAAAAGTTGGAGGTGTAGTTATGTCGTCAATCGATTTAGTCATACTTGGTATTGTATTGGAAAAACCGCAAAGCGCCTATGACATTCAAAAGGATGTGGAGTACCACCATTTTTCCCGCTGGACAAAAATAAGCGTACCTTCTATTTATCGCAAGGTTCCCCAGTTGAGCGAAAAGGGTTATCTGCAAAGCGATATTGTCAAGGGCGATAAGTTTGCGGATAAAGCCATTTATTCTATTACCGATCAGGGCAGAGCGTATTTCAAGGAGCTGATGGCCGCTTATGCCGCTGGCCCAGTACCCTTGCTATTCGATTTCAATGTGGTCATTACCAATCTGAACAAGATGGACAAAGCCGAAGCGTTGGAGCTGGTTTCGACTTTGCGCCGGAGCATACAATCCTCGGTTGAAGCTAACGAGGGCTATGCGCGGGAATTTGCAGACATTCCTTTGGTTGGGAGAACGATTTTTGAGCAGCAGCAGCTTCTCTATCAAGCCCTTATGGAATGGCTGGATCACTTTGAAGGACAGTTCTTAAAAGAATGAGCACGGCCTTCAAAAGCAGTTTGACCATCCTGTTTGAAGCTCCATTTTGGATCGGTCTATATGAAAGAACGGATAGCGGTAAATACGAGGTGTGTAAAATTACTTTTGGTTCAGAACCCAAAGACTATGAGATCTATGAGTTTCTGCTGAAGAATTGGCATAAGTTGAAATTCAGTCCACCGATCCAGACCGAAGTAGCCGTAGAGCGAAAAATCAATCCCAAACGAATGCAGCGCGAAATTCAAAGTCAACTGCAAGATAAAGGCATTGGCACAAAGGCACAGAAGGCGTTGAAACTTCAGCATGAGCAATGTAAGCTGGAACGGAAAACCAAGAGCCGTGAGCAGAAAGAGGCGGAGAAAGACCGTCAGTTTGCCATACGGCAGGAAAAGAAGAAAACCAAGCACAGAGGAAGATAACATGAAGATAGAATGGATTTTATGCCCCTTTTGCGGCAGCAAAACGCGATTGAAAATCCGCGATGATACAGTACTGGAAAACTTTCCATTATATTGTCCTAAATGCAAACATGAAATCCTGATTACAGTAAGAAAACTAAATTTATCCATCGTTCAAGAGCCAGACGCACAGATGCAGAGCCGATAATACACAATGTAAGTTTACTTGTGGTTATCGGTTCTTTTTTATCTTAATATACAACGAGAACCTGCCCCGCCCAACGGGGAAAGAAAAAACCGTGGCAGGGCAGGTTGATTTTGTGCGCTTACTCTACATACTCTGGCGGCGGCTTTGATTTTAAGAGCCGCCGTTTCTTTTCGTCTCCACTAAACAACGACGACCTAACACCGTGTAAATCCACGGTGGCATATAGGAGGATTGCCGCCGTGTCTATTTTTGCCTTTTTTCACAGTACTCATGATCTGCACAAGCTAAAAAAAGCCTGTTCCCAGCAGCGGAGCAATGCGGTCAGAAGTATGCACTATACCATGTAGCTAAACAGCAAAATATATTCCCTGACGCTCGTATGGCATTATACCGTCCGGGCGCTTTTTTGTCTCTATGGAGCCGTAACATCGGGTCAGCATGGCCCGAACTTTATCCCGGTGCCGTTTCCCGCCACCCCATTCAGATTTACCCAAAAAATCTGAATGGAGGAAAGGCAGATGGAAGTTACCATCAATTATAACGGACAAGCTGTGACCGTGGAGGTCACGTTGGAAGTCTATGAATTTCTTGACCGGGTCGATCACAAAACGGAGAACCTGTTCCATGAACAGCGACGGCATTGGGATGGCCGGGAGTTTGATGAGTACATCATTACCACCGAGGGTGTAGGGGCCTACGGCGAAACGCCGGAGAAATACCTTTGCCGCGTGGAAACGCTACATGAGCTGATGGCTGTTCTGGACACCTGTACCGAAGCCTAGCGCAGCTGGTTCCTGCTCTATGCGCTTGACGGACTGAGCCTTGCGGAGATCGGTATGCTATGTGGCTGCTCCAAAGTGGCTGTGTATCACCCTTGTGCGTGCCTATGTGAAGGACAACTTTGTAGACAAAGGAATGTGTGCTGACTTTGCTATCCATGACAAGGGAACCGGCAACCCTCATGTCCATATCATGCTGACGCTCCGGCCTCTGAAAGGAAATGGACAGTGGGGCGCAAAGTGCCGCAAGGCATACGATCTGGATGAGAATGGACAGCGTATCCCGGATGGGAAAGGCGGCTGGAAAAATCACAGAGCGGATACGTCCGACTGGAACGATAAAGGAAATGTGGAGATTTCGTGGGCAGCGTGGGCGGCCTACACCAATCGGTCGCTGGAATCTGCCGGCAGACCGGAGCGCATTTACCATCGCAGCTGCAAGCGGCAGGGCATTGATAAGATTCCCTCTGTTCATCTAGGGACAGCTGTCAGCCAAATGGAAAAGCGCGGCATCCGTACCGACAAGGGGGCGGTAAACCGACAGATCGCTGCCGACAACAAGCTGCTGAAAGAAATCAAAGCCCGCATTACCCGTCTTTATCGCTGGTCGAAAGCCGAAACGGAAAACCACAAACGCAGCAAAGCAGCTTGACCGTCTTGTGGGAGACCCAGCAGCAGTTGAACGCTCTCGCACCCGCATCGGCAAAATCCGGACTTTGCAGGAAAACGCTGCACTGTTCAGCTTTTTGCAGGCAAACGGCATCCAGTCTATGCAGCAGCTCCATGAAAAAATCGCTGATATGAACAGCTGTTACTATGACCTGCGGGGAAAGATCGTCAAGGCTGAGCGCCGGATCGCCATTCTTACCGAACGCGGGGAGATGTGGGAACAGTACAACCAGTACAAGTCCATCCACAAGCAGCTTGCCAAAGTAAAGTCGGAAAAACGGGAACAGTTTGAGCAGCGCCACAGCCGGGAACTGATCCTCTATGACGCAGCGGCCCGGTATCTGAAAGAACTGAAAGACAGCGGCGAGGGGATCACCCAGAAGGCATGGCAGCGTGAGATCGACCAGCTGACCGCTGGAAAGCAGACGGACACGCTTGCCATGAAATCCATGCGGGAAGATTTGAAAGCAGTGGAACGGCTCCGCAAAACCGCCGAGCAGCTGTCCCGACAGGAACGGGACAAGCCTCACGGCCGAGAGCCGGAGCGGTAAGGGCTACCGTATTTTGGCGTACCCCTGTCAAGTGCGTCGCGTTTCACGACATACTTTTGCACACAGAAAAACCGCCGTACAGGTTTCCCCATACGGCGGCAGACTGTTTATTTGCCGAACAAGTCGCTGTGTGTGCCGGTGCGGGCCAGCGTCAGCACCAGAACATCATCCTCTATGCGATAGACAAGCAGCCAGTCCGGGAGAATATGACATTCCCGATGACCTGCCCAATCGCCGGACAGGTCATGGTCACGGTTCTTATCCGGCAGCGGTTCGCCCATTGCCAGCAATGCTACGACCTGCTCCAGCAGCTCAATCTTCAAGCCACGCTTGATGGCTCGTTTGTAGTCCTTTTTGAAACTGGTCGTGTACTTGACGGTATATTTGGTTTCTTTCATCTTTTCAGGTCAGCAAATAACTCGTCAAGGTCATTGTAGCCCTTTACAGACGGGTCTTTTGCAATCCTTTCCGCTTCCAGCATGGCAGCAACCGTTTCTTTGTTCGGCTGTTCCAGCCTTACTTCAAAGGGAATGCCGCCTTCACGAAGCGACTGGCGCACAAAGATGTTAAACGCCGTAGTCAGGTTCATGCCAAGTTCCGTAAACAGTGCGTCCGCCTGCGCTTTCAAATCTGCGTCCATGCGGATACTGATGTTTGTGGTATTTCCAGCCATACGATCAACCCCTTTCTGCTGGCAATTATAGTATATGCCATTTGCACGAAGAAAACAATACTTTGCACGAATATTTAACAATAAATTCATTCAAGGAGGTTATCGGCTTTATGAAAGAGCTCATTTATGAAGAACAACAAGACTGAACCTATCCCCGTCATGGATTACCGCCAGTACCGCAGAGTGCGGAGGCTGGTGCATGAGTGCTGTAACTACATCGACGGAAACTGTATCGCCCTGGACGATGGGGAGGAATGTGTCTGTGACCAGTCCATTTCCTATTCCCTGTTGTGCAGGTGGTTTCGGACGGCGATATTGCCGCAGGATAAGGAACTGGAAACGGCGCTGTTCCACCGGATGAATGCGAAGAAATGCGCCGTATGCGAGGCGCTGTTTACCCCCGGTTCTAACAGGGCCAAATACTGCCCGGAATGTGCCGCACGCATGAAGCGGATCAACGTCGCAAAGTGCAAGCGGAAACAACGGGAGAAATGTCACGCTTTAGGGGCTGAAAAACCCTTGTAAATCAAGGCTTTTTTCGAGGGTGTCAAAGGCAGGCCGATAGATTTATCCTCTGACCCCTAAAACGGCCTCGAAATGCGTATAGAATCCCCAGATCCCCCCCCAAGGAGGAACCCTATGTCAGACAGCCGAAAATATTATTACCTGAAACTCAAAGAAAACTATTTTGACGATGATTCCATCGTGCTGCTGGAAAGTATGCAGGATGGTGTGTTGTATTCCAACATTCTGCTCAAGCTGTATCTGAAATCGCTGAAACATGGCGGATGGCTCCAGCTTGACGAGGACATCCCCTACACGGCGCAGATGATCGCCACCATTACCCGCCAGCAGATTGGCACTGTGGAGAGGAGAGAGCCTTGCAGATCTTTTTGAAGCTGGGTCTTGTGGAGGTGCTGGACAGCGGCACATTCTACATGAGCAACATCGAACTTTTAATAGGCCAGTCTTCTACCGAGGCTGCGAAGCTCCAAAACAAGGCTCTTTCTGCGCTCCGGACAAGTGGCGGACATTTTCCGACATTCGTCTACCAGAGATAGAGTTAGAGAAAGAGATAGAGAAGGTGCGCCCTAAAACAGGGCACCCTTCCCATACCTATGGCCGTTACCAGAATGTTTTTCTGACGGACGGGGAACTGGCAGACTTACAGGCCAGCTTTCCCACTGTATGGGGCCAGTACATCGAAAAGCTGTCCGAGTACATGGCTTCTACCGGCAAGCGGTATCAGAGCCATGCAGCAACCATCCGGTGTTGGGCCTGTGAGGACGTTAAAAAAACGGTCACATACTCATGCAACCGGGATGACAGCGTAAAGGAGGATGAAACTGTACGATTGAGATTACCGTAGAAATCCGGGCGTTCATCCAGCCATTATCAAGGTCGCTTTTCTTTGGAGGTTTTAAACTCATGCGAAATCACCTCCGAGCATGTTGGAAAGGTATGGATCAGCTCCATATCGTCCTTCCAGATACTGCTTATCGTAGGCCGCGGTATTTTTGACGCGGTCGTTATCTTCCCCACGGATTTCATGCAACGAATAGATTTCGCTTTCGTGGGAAGCATTCTCCGCGGCAAACCAGATCTCGTCACGGCGGAATATGGTATTTTTTAAAGTATACATATCATGGGATGTGAATAAAAGCTGGGCCCCATATTTGTTGATCTCTTTATTTTTGAACAGGGAAATGACATAGCGCAAAAGCTTCGGATGAAGCTTTGCATCCAGCTCATCAATGATCACCATGCGTCCTTCTCTGAGGGCAAGCAAGATCACCGGAAGGGCCGCGATAAGCTTCTTGGTTCCATCGGATTCCTGGGAGAATGGCAATTCATATTCCTGGGAAGATAACGTGCGCTGCATGAAGAGCTGCTTTGTATCTTCATCATAGCGGTACCCGGTGATATCAATATCCATATCATTTAAAGCGCGGATGAACTGCTCCTTATATGGCGCATCTTTGGCTAACAGAATCTGATGTTCCACTACGGGATTTGCATAGCTGCGGATAATGCAGCTTTCAAACCATGTAATAACCTCGCTGATGACCGGAATGTCATAGTTAATGGCCAGGAAAGAAAGATACGGCATCTTAGGGTTAATGCTGGTGTTCAGGCTTTTTTTATTAATCGTATAGCCAAGGGAAATGCTGTCAGCCTCACGTTCAAAAATCATGGCAGTTTTCTTCCCAGTGACTGCTTTTCTGTAAAGGGATTCCGATATAACCTCATCATTTTTTAAGGCGAGATAGTAGCAGTATTCATTCTTCTCAATCCTGAAAAATATCCGGAATTCGATCGGTTCATTTTTGGAAATCTCATCAAACAGAAAGGGAACTGCATCAATTTTCTGCTGGAGGATGAAACCCTGTCTGTTTTTCCCTAATTCATTCACCGGTTTTACGATCGTAGAGATGACGCAAGCAAGCGCCTGCAACAGGTTTGACTTTCCACCGCCATTTGGGCCATAGACGACATTAACTGGCAGAAGATCAGAGGCAGAAGTCTCAGTGATCAGTGTATTTTTGAATTCAGGAAGTACTGCAGCCTGATAATCTAAAGTAGTTTCATTTTTGTAAGACTTAAAATTTTGAAAAGTAAACTGGCATAACATGATTGGAAGCCTCCTTTCCCCTATAGTATGACCACAAAAAATCAAAACATCAAGTTATATATTCGATATAAGGAAATAAATTTATGAAATGGATTATAAAACGATAATTTTGCGACTTTTTACGACCTTATTCATAAGTCAGATAGCCATTAAAAAATTAATGAAAAATTTTTAGAGCTTTTGAAACTTTTCAGGGTTTCAATACGTCTAATTAGTGTAATTAAAAAATCAAATCTATTTAGTTTGGAGGCTTTATTATGAAAAAAAGAAATCTTATTGCAGTTTTGATGATGACCGCGGCTTTGGCTGCTGGATGCGGTGCCAAGGCTGAGACAACCACAGCAGCGCCTACCCAGGCGGAAACGACCAAGGCAGAAACAACGCAGGCAGAAACCACCCAGAGCGAGACAACTCAGTCTGAATCGCAGAAAACAGAGGAAAAAACGGAATCTGTGACAGGAAAGATTGAGGAGATCAAGGATTTTATGTTCACGATCGAAAGCGATAAGGGTACCTATGCAATGACATTCGATACCGCACCGGAAGGCTTATCAGATGTTAAAGAAGGAGATGAGGTAACGGTAACCTATACGGGAGAGCTCAGCGAAGTGGATGCGTTTACAGGAACCATTATTTCTGTGGAGAAAGCAAATTAATGTGATGAGAAAACGCTAAAATTTATCACTGGATGCCAGGAATATTCATAGGCCCGGCTGGGATATGTATTGAAGCTTTTTGGCAAAGAATTACGGCCAAAAACCCGCTGCTATATGGAAATCATGCAACAGTGGGTTTTTGGCTGTTTTTTATATGGCCGGTAATGTTCTACACTAAAATATATAGGTGTGTATGAATGCTGAGAAAATCATATGTATTTATTTTCGCCATATGCAAGCGGATATTCCCCAATTTCCATTGCTCCCTCGACTTTTTTATTAAATGGGAGAGAGAATTGGCTGCATAAATTCCTTGATTGCTGGCGCAGTAGCGCCGTTTTTCATTTTCCCTTCCATTTATTTTTCTTTTTATCCATTGAGTGCGCCGCCTGATGGCGGCAAACGCCTGACGGCGAGCGAACAAATTAGGGGAGCCTAGTGGAGAAATATTTTTTCGAGAGGTCAGGAAAATAGCGGGAGAGAAGAGAATGGAATTGAGTTTCGGAGTTGCATATGGCGAAAATAGATACATATAATTTGCAGAGAAAATCCGCACAAGCGCACGGTCTGCACAGGTGCATCAGAGAACGGAGCTGTCGGTCCTGATTGATGTCCGTGCCAAAATGCAGGCGGGCAAAGGCGCTGGATATGCGCGCTGGGCAAAAGTCTTTAATCTGAAACAGATGGCGAAAGCGATGATGTTCATGGAAGAGCGTGGAATCAAGAGCTATGCAGAGATAAAGGAAAAGGCAGATGGAATTTCTGAAAAATGTGATGCGCTGCTGGAATCTGTAAAGGCAGATGAGGCACGGATGTCAGAAGTGTCGGTGTTGCGGAAGCATCTAATCAATTATGCCAAGACAAAAGATGTTTTTGCCGCTTATAAAGTATCCGGTTACAATCGGGAGTTCTATGAAGCCCATCGGGATATGCTGGCCTTGCGCAGCGCAGCAAAAAAGGCGTTTGATGCCTATAAGAAAGAGAACGGCTCTGACAAAAAGCTCCCGCGCATCAGTGAACTGAACGCAGAGTATGCAATGCTTCTGGAACGAAAGAAAAGCTCTTATGCAGAGTACCGCAAGACCAAATCGAAAATGCAAGATTGGCTTGTGGCGCAGAAGATCGTGCAGGAAATCCTGAAAGAGGACGAGCAGAAGAAATAGCAGCTGCATGAGCAGGAAGTACGGCAGGAAGAGGAAAATAGACAAAGTAGTCGATGATGGAAAGTACGGTGCAGTGTGGGCGTAATGCTCATACTGCACCGTACTTTTTTCTTTGGCAGGAACTGCCGTTAAAGCATCCGAAACGGATGTGTAGCCCGATGCCACAGGCAGCGTTCTAAGGGGATTGGGGAGTTTCCCCAACAAGCAGAAAATCGCTTTCGTGTCACGAAAGCCCTGCTTGCAGAAGAGTGACACTTGCGAGAAGTCGGCATTTTTATTTACTCTTAAAGCGCGTTGTGCTATAATGTCAATAGAGTTTTTTGATGGCTTGGAAACCACTTAGAAAGATAGAAGGCGGGGAAAATGGCAGTATCATACAACAGATTATTCAAACTTATGATTGACAGAAAGATGCGAAAAAAAGATTTATAATCGCTGCCATTTGATCGGTTATCAGCTCACTGCAGAAAATGCGAATGAGAAGAACTTAATCACTGGGACCAGATATCTGAATGTTCAGGGAATGCTGCCGTTTGAGAATATGGCAGCGGACTATGTAAAAGAAACTGGAAATCATGTGCTGTATCGGGTGACTCCGGTTTTTGAAGGCAGTAATCTCGTAGCATCCGGCGTACTAATGGAAGCGGAATCCGTAGAAGACAAAGGCGAAGGTATTTTGTACTGCGTTTACGTTTATAATGTTCAGCCGGGAATTAACATCAATTATGCGACGGGGGACAGCTCGGCTTCTGGAACAAACAAGACGGCAGTAACAGAGCAGGCCACACAGGCTGTTACGCAGGCAGCTTCTCAGCAGACCAGCACGGAATCCTATATCCTCAATACCAATACAAAGAAATTTCATCGGCCGTCCTGTTCATCGGTCAAACAGATGAAGGAGAGCGATAAAAAATCCTCATCAGAGAGTAGGGATGCGCTGATTGCTGCAGGTTATGATCCGTGTAAAAAATGCAATCCGTAAAAATGTGTCAGATATTTAAAAAATATGGAAGAGGAAGGTTGTAGTTCTATATTGCAATACTTCTTCTTTGCGCATATTGGATATGTTGTTGAGGGCGACTGTTGCACGCAGAAGATAAGTTGCGCCGGTCTGCGATAATGTGCTGTTTGTATAAGGAAAAGGACAAGGAGTTATGATGAATTTTAGTGGTATATTGATTGGTGTGTTTACCTTTTTTCTGATTGGATTGTTCCATCCTATTGTTATATATGCGGAGTATTACTTTGGAAGCCGCTGTTGGCCGGTATTTTTGCTGGTGGGCATTTTGTGTATGATTCTATCCGTAAGAATGCAGGAAATACTTTGGTCGGTTTCCCTGGGTGTTTTGGGCGTCAGTTGCTTTTGGAGCATTAAGGAACTGAAAGAACAGGAAATAAGAGTGGCAAAAGGATGGTTCCCGAAGCGGAAGGTGGATAAGCACTAAAGAAGAAAGCGGGGAGATGAGAAGATGGCGGTATGGAGATTACAGGTGAATACTGGAGGAGCGAACGTTGCGGATTATTGCTTGCAAAACCATGTTGCAGCACTTTGGGGCTGGCAAGGTACTTGCTATGGAGCGTTTACGATGTTAGGCTGATAATTGTGCAGACGGCATATGCACAATTTGCAAAAAAAGAGGAGCCGGTCAAGGCTCCTCGAAGATACGTTATTTCAAAAAGTTGCTTTTATGTTCCAGTGCGTGCAGATTATATCCAAGTGTGGCCAGGTGTGCTACCTTCAGCGCAACCAGATTGATGTCAGTGGACATCGCACTGGCGATCTGCTCGGCGGTGTACCCATACTCATAGATGTAGCGAAGGACTTCATCGCTGTCCATCAGGATCTCTGCTGCTACGATATTGGCTTCATATTCCGGCTTGGATTTCATGTCGTAGAGCATGAACTCATGAATCGGGGTGGTTTTCGCCATATTCCGGTGAAGCT